>JACCEE011339622.1_pt1 | contig 22381 bp, 20 predicted proteins | sample 7449931 | NCBI WGS metagenome assembly JACCEE01 (sample SAMN15323457, study PRJNA562643) | freshwater metagenome | isolation source: river surface water | place: USA:Blue River Watershed | collected 2017-08-19 | reverse complement strand
CATTCTTAACACCTAATTTATTATTCTCTACACATTCTTTGATTAAACCAAATGGTTCTTTATAGTCGCATAGATCAGGGAAGGTATATTTGGAGATATTATTATGAATATCAAGTCCCCCTAAATCACAGATTTCAAATGGACCAAATACTGCATATCTAAAGCCGAGTGCATACTTCATCACATCATCCACACCTTCAGGGGTTGTTATACCTTCTTGTACGATATAGAGTGCTTCACGAAGGATTGCTTGTTGGAGGCGATTCAATACAAAGCTTGGCGCATCTTTTACTTTAACTGGTTTCTTTTCAAGTTTAAGTGCAAGTTCATAGACGATATCTACGGTAGAATCACTGGTCAATTGTCCTTGAATAACTTCAATTAGAGGAATGATATGTGGAGGGTTCATCCAATGCATACCCGCAAATCGTTCTGGATACTTAACCGCTTCCGCAATTTTAGTAATACTTAATCCAGAGGTGTTACTACATAAGATTGTATCTTCTCTTACAAGTTCAGATACTTCTTTCCAGAATTTATGCTTAACATCGATGTTCTCAAGAATCGCTTCAATTAAGAAGTCCACATCTTTAAACGATTGAACATCATTTGAATATGAAATACGTCCTTTTAATTCATTTGATTTTTCTTCCGATACAATACCCGATTTAATCCATGTTTCTTGGTTAATATCGACTAAACGTTTTGCCTTATCTAAAGCGGTCTCAAAAATATCATAGACTGTAACCTCATAATTAAACAATGCGAATGTTTGGGCAATCGAAGCACCCATTATGCCAGCCCCTGCAATACCTATTTTCTTAATAATATTTTCTCCTTGTGTAAGCGCTTAGATTGATTTTAGTCTAATAAAGCATCTTGTGAAATTCAATCGATATTGCACAAATGGAGATACTAAAAACTTATAGATGATATAAGAAATGATTATATGGAAACTGTTGAACAATTTAAATTAAAGACGAGTTACCTTGTTTAAAGATGATACAAAGGGTACAATTTAATCAATAAACGAATAGTTATAGTTAAGGAGAAACCATGCGAACGGTTCATACGAACACAATAAAAGATGCGGTTAAGAACTTATTTATCGAAGCGAATTTTGATATCGGCGAATCGGTATTTAAGGTAATAAAGGATTCCTTACAAAAAGAGAAATCACAATTAGGTCAATCGGTCTTAGAAAAGATCTATGAGAATAATGAATACGCTAAAAAAGAAAGAATTGCGATTTGTCAGGATACAGGAATGTCTGTCGTCTTTATTCAAATTGGACAAGAGGTTCATTTTGAAGGAGACTTCATTAATGATGCGATTAACCAAGGCGTAAGAGAAGCGTATGAAGAAGGATATCTACGCAAATCAGTCGTAAGAGATCCACTATTTGAACGAGTGAATACCAAAGATAATACACCTGCAGTGATTCATACGAGTTTTATTCCTGGAGATAAAATAAAAATTGAAGTCATGCCAAAAGGCTTTGGTAGTGAAAATATGAGCACATTAAAAATGTTTCCACCATCAGCGGGTGTTGAAGGTGTTAAACAGTTTATCGTAGAAGCGATTGAAAAAGCAGGTCCGAATGCTTGTCCACCCATGATTGTTGGGGTGGGAATTGGCGGTACCTTTGAATACGCCAGTTATCTAGCGAAGAAGGCTGTCTTAAGAGGCCCTGATCACAAACATCCTGATTCACGTTATCGTGACTTAGAAGAAGAAATACTAACGAGAGTGAATAAGTCAGGGATTGGACCAGCTGGATTAGGTGGACTCACAACCGCATTCGCTGTCAATATCGAAGTTTATCCAACACATATCGCATCGATTCCTGTAGCGATAAATATTAGTTGTCACGCATCTCGTCATGCGTCGATTGAAATCTAGGAGAAGTTATGGAAGAACGAAAAGTACAATTGCCTCTTACTGAAGAGACGATTTTGTCTCTCAAAGCAGGAGATAGTGTTTTATTAACAGGGACAATGATTACAGGTCGAGATGCGGCTCATCAACGATTATTTGAAACAATTCAGAATCACCAACCCTTACCAATTAAACTTGAGGGTGAAGTCATTTACTATGTAGGACCCGCTCCAAGTAAACCAGGGATCCCTGTAGGATCTGCAGGACCTACATCCAGTTATCGTATGGATAAAGTTGCCCCAACCCTTATGGCACATGGACTAAAAGGAATGATTGGTAAAGGAAATCGTAATACTGAAGTTATTGAAGCCATTAAGAAACATAAATGTGTTTACTTTGCGGCAATTGGTGGCTTAGGCGCAATGATCTCCAAAAGTATCTTAAGCAGTGAAGTATTATGTTATGAAGATTTAGGAACAGAGGCGATTCACCGTTTCTGGGTCAAAGATTTTCCAGCCATCGTTGTGATTGACGCAATGGGTAATAATTTATATGAAATTGAACAAGCGAAGTTCAGGGAGTCAGAATAATCATGTCAGATGTCTATCAAAGATCATTAGTTGCGCATAAAGAATGGAGAGGTAAACTTAGAACGGTTTTAAATGCCCCTCTTAACAATAAAGAAGAATTGAGTTTAGCTTATACACCGGGTGTTGCGGAGCCTTGTCGAGAAATTCATCGTAATCCTGAATCGGTTTATGATTATACTTGGGTTGGCAATACTGTTGCGGTTATTACCGATGGAACTGCGGTACTTGGTTTAGGTGATATTGGGCCTAAAGCAAGTTTACCTGTCATGGAAGGGAAATGTGCATTATTCAAATCTTTTGCGGCTATTGATGCGATTCCAATCGCACTTGATACCAAAGATCCAGATGAAATCATTCGCATCTGTAAAGCGTTAGCCCCAAGTTTTGGTGGAATCAACCTTGAAGATATTTCGGCGCCACGTTGTGTCAAAATTGAACGTGAACTCAAACAAAGTTTAAATATTCCAGTCTTCCATGCTGATCAACACGGAACAGCGATTGTCGTAGCAGCAGGACTTCTCAACGCACTCAAACTCATAAACAAAGAATTCCATGAGTTAAAAGTTGTGGTAAGTGGTGCGGGTGCAGCAGGTAGTTCAATTATGATGATGTTGCGGGATTTAGGAGTAAAGAATATTCTTGGGTTTAGAAAAGAAGGAATTATCTTAAAAGAAAATCATGATGATTTCTTAGTACAAGAACTCAGTGAGTTCATTAATCCAGATCAACTCAATATTACTTTAAGAGAAGCGATGGTAAATGCGGATGTATTCATTGGTGTATCTGCTCCTCGTTTAGTGGATCAAGCGATGATTAAGAGTATGAATCCGAAATCCATTGTATTCGCATTAGCAAACCCAGAACCTGAAATCAGTTATGAAGATGCGAAAGCAGCCGGTGCGTATATTATTGCGACAGGTCGTAGTGATTTCCCAAATCAAGTGAATAATGTTCTCGCATTTCCAGGTTTATTTAGAGGTGCATTGGATGCTAAGGCAACAAAGATCTCTGAAGAGATGAAGTTAGCAGCAGCTCAAGGTCTAGCGAGTCTTATCCAAGAAGATGAATTAAGTCCTGAAATGATTATTCCAAGCGTATTTGATAAACGTGTTAAGGATGTCGTGGCAGGTGCGGTAAAGGATGTCGCAATCAGACTCGGTTATGTTAGAAATGTTTAATTTGTAAGCGCATTCTTATGTGAAATAGTGTAAACTTAAACTATAGAACAAAACTTGACTATGCCTAAACTCTTCATGATACAAAATCTGAACCAAGACTACGAGATAATATAAACTAAGCAAATGATGCACTTTTTCGGGCATCATTTTTGTTTGAATGGAGAACTATGACACTCAGTATTGAACAATTTAGATATGCGACTTACTTTGCGCCTAGAGGTAAAGTACGTATGCAAAACTTGGGAAACCAAGTCAGTCAAAAGTATTTACTACCGAATGACCGAATCATTGGGATTATTGGTGATGCAGGAAGTGGAAAATCACTCTTTATAAAAGGGATGTTTCCGGGTTTAGAACTCACAAACGATGATGATGGAATCAATGTAAGACCTTCACCCCTCATGCGTGATTATGCTCAACTCAATTATCGTGCTCACACCTATCATATTGATGCTCGATTTGAAGCCGCATTTACCCAAATGTTTGAACTTGTGGATGCGGTCAATCAAGCAGTACAAAATAAGAAACGTGTGGTAATTGAGCATTTTGATGAGATATATCCTTATCTCAATATGAATGCCGATTTACTGATTGGAATTGGTGAAGAAGTCATTGTATCTCGACCGAATTTATTTGGACCAATCCCAGAAGATATTAAGATTACGGTTTATAAATCCATTCATTATCGCAGAATGGCACATAGTGCAGAAGACTTACTCGTTCATGTTCTTCAAGAGGACTACAATATTACCTGTGATGGACACGGAGATGTTAAACATGGCTTTATCTTATCGTTTAATAAGAAACCTAAAGCATCCATCTCTGTTTTAGAAAAGAAAGTAAAGTTGTTGATAAAGGATGATTTAACCATTAGTTATCATGACTCTACTCATATCAAGATTGGGGATAAGATTGATCAGTATTGTACAGGACCACGAACACACGTGAATCATACTGGTCAAATTAAGAACTTTAGATTATTGAAAGATTATATCTTTGACCCACAAAAGAAGACCTATGAGTTGGTTGGGATTGTGAGTGATGAAACCATCGAAGATATTCATAAATTGAATCATTTTGCGGACTAAGGAGCACTATGGAAAAGATCAATGTCGTAATTGGAGTGATTGGGGCAGATGTACATGCGGTAGGGAATCGTATTATTGATTATGCGTTTACCCAAGCAGGCTTTAATGTGATTAATCTTGGGGTCATGGTATCTCAGAAGGAATTTATGGATGCGGCGATTGAAACCAACGCAAAGGCTATCATTGTATCCAGTTTATATGGCCATGGTGAGTTGGATTGTCGCGGTATGGGGGATATGTTAAAAGAAGCTGGATTAGATAATGTAATACTTTATATAGGTGGAAATCTTGTGGTCGGTAAATCCGATTTCAATGAAGTAGAGAAACTCTTTAAATCGATGGGTTTTCATCGTGTCTATCCTCCTGGAGCAGATATCAATCAAGGGATAGAAGATCTTAAACATGATTTAAACGAGAAGGGAATTTATGCCTAATTTTTATCTATTTGATGTGGGTTCAACCTACACAAAAGGATGTATCGTAGATACAGATAAAGAAGAAGTACTTGCACAAGCAAGTGATTTTACGACTTCAAGTACGGATATATCCATTGGAATCGAAAAAGTTAAACATAAAATGATGCAAGGACTAGAATCTATTCATATCGAGAAAACCTATGTCTGTAGTTCTGCTAAAGGTGGTCTCAAGATGATTGCGATTGGACTTGTACCAGACCTAACCCTTAAAGCGGCTCGATTGGCTTGTTATAGCGCAGGGGCAAAAGTCATACAATCCTATTCGTTTGAATTAAACCAGAAAGAATTAGATGAAATTGAATCCTCACAATGCGACATATTACTCTTAAGTGGTGGTACAGATGGTGGAAATACAAGTTCTGTTCGTCATAATGCGAATCAACTCATCAAACTAAGATCACGCTTTCCAATCATCTATGCTGGTAATAAATCGTGTCAGGATGAGATAAGAAACATCTTAGAATCCAATGGATTTGAATGCATACTATGTTCAAATGTAATGCCAAGTTATGGAGTATTAGAAGTTGATGAATGTAAGGCAAAAATACGTGAGTTGTTTCTAAAATCTATCGTTAAGGCAAAAGGATTATCAAAGCTCAGTGCAGTCGTCGATGAGATTGTACTCCCGACTCCATCCAGTGTATTTGAAGCACTTAAACTACTTTCCAAAGGAACATACAATGAATCAGGTTTAGGAGATTTAATGGCCATCGATATTGGTGGTGCGACAACCGATGTTTATAGTATGAATGAGAAACTCGTGATTAACGAAGAATTTGGTTATAAAGGACTTCAAGAGCCCATTGAGAAAAGAAGTGTTGAAGGAGATTTAGGCTTACGCTTTAGTGCTTCACATGTCTATGAATTGAAGGAAGAGATACATAATCCGATCTTTGATCAATACATACAGGATATAAAACACAATCCACATCTAACGTCTAATCTGGATTTAGATACACAACTCGCAAGTGCTTGTGTTGAAATTGCGACAGAACGTCATGTGGGCCGACTTGAAACGAGTTATACTCCTATGGGGATTAACTATTATCAAACGGGTAAGGATTGTAGAGAAGTTAAACAGTGTATTGGGATTGGTGGACCGATTATCTATAATCCAAATGCAAAAAGGATTTTAGAGAATTGTTTAATGAAGAGTAATCATAAGGAAGTTTTATTGCCAATACAGTGTGAATATTATATCGATAAAGACTATTGTATCAGTTGTTTAGGACTATTGGCTAAACAGTATCCGGATGTTGTGTTACGAATCTTGAAAAAGAAATTGGAGAAAATAGATCATGTATAATCGTAAAATCCCATTGGATGAATTTCTTAAACAACGTGAAGAAGTGCTTAAACAATGGAATACTGGAAAAGATGTGGATCTTGAAGAAGCAATTCAATACCAAAAATCATTAGATGAATCAAAGCGTTTCAGTAATAAACTAGCTCAAGCCATTGAGAATAAAGAAACATTGATTCAACCAAGAGCAGGGGTTGCGCTTCCTAATGAACACATCAAACTTCTAAAAACACTACAGGATGAAGGGGGAGCTGATTTACTCCCAACAACCATTGATAGTTATACGCGTCACAATCGATATGTGGAAGCACAAACAGGGATTGATGAAAGTATTCGTACCGGGAAATCTCTACTCAATGGCTTTCCAGCTGTAAATCATGGGGTACAAGTTTGTCGCTCCATCATCTCTTCACTGAATGTGCCAGTTCAAGTACGTCACGGAACACCGGATGCTCGACTCCTTGCGGAGATTACCTGTGCTGGTGGATTTACCTCTTTTGAAGGAGGCGGTATTTCATACAATATTCCTTATGGAAAAAACTACTCCTTAGAAAAAACCATTACAGATTGGCAATATGTGGATCGTTTAATTGGTTACTATGAAGAAATGGGTGTAACGATTAATCGTGAACCATTTGGTCCATTAACAGGAACACTTGTTCCAGCGTGTATTTCACACAGTGTAGCGATCCTCGAAAGCTTACTTGCGGCTGAACAAGGGTGTAAGTGCATTACGGTAGGTTATGGACAATGTGGAAATCAGAACCAAGATATCGCCGCAATTCGTACGTTGGATAAATTAACCAAAGAATATTTAGCTCGATTTGGCTTTTATGATGTAAGCGTATCAACTGTATTCCATCAATGGATGGGAGGCTTTCCACAAGATGAAGCGAAAGCTTATGCAGTTATCAGTTGGGGTGCGAGTACAGCAGTATTATCCGGTGCCACAAAGGTAATTGTTAAATCACCACACGAAGCCTTTGGAGTCCCAACCGCAGAAGCGAATGCGAATGGATTAAAAACGACTAAACAATTAACGTCCATGTTAAAGGATCAAGTCTTTACAGAGACAAATGAAATTAAAGCAGAAATGGATATCATCGAGAAAGAAACACGCAGTATCATGGAAGCGGTGTTGAAACTCGGTGAGAATAACTTTGGACTCTGTGCAGTACGTGCATTTGAAGCTGGATTGATTGATGTTCCTTTTGCCCCAGCAACCTGCAATGCGGGAAAGATGTTGCCGGCGAGAGATAATAATGGCGCGATTCGTATCTATGAATTCGGGAATCTTCCATTCGATGAATCACTTAAAGAGTTCCATCGTCAGAAACTCCAAGAAAGAGCGGATGTGGAACGTAGACAAGTGAGCTTCCAAATGGTAATTGATGATATATATGCCGTTAGTAAAGGTCGTCTTGTAGGACGTCCAAGTAAGGGGAATGTATGAAAATAATTGATGTTATTAGTAGTTGTGGTAGAACGGGGTTTTTCTTTGATGATCAAAAAGCGATCAAAAAAGGGGCACAATCCGATGGGAACTTCTACTTGGGTAATCCTGTCACAGAAGGCTTTACGCGAGTTAGACAAGCGGGAGAATCACTTACGATTATGCTTGTATTAGAAGATGGACAGGTCGCATTTGGGGATTGTTGCGCTGTGCAATACAGTGGATGTGGTGGTCGTGATCCACTCTTCATCGCCTCAGATTTTCAAAAGATTGTACAAGATAGAATACGACCATTATTACTCAATCGTGAATTGACTTCGTTTAAAGAACTTGCCTATGAATTTGACCATCTAGAACTTGATGGCAAACGAATCCATACCGCATTACGCTATGGCATTACTCAAGCAATCTTAGATGCGGTCGCTAAATCCCAACATACTCAAATGGCTAATATTATTGCGAATGAATATCATACCAATGTTAGTGAACAACTTATCCCAATCTTTAGTCAAAGTGGGGATAATCGCTATGATAATGTGGATAAGATGATTCTTAAAGAAAGTGCTGTTCTTCCACATGGATTAATTAATCATGTTGAAACAAAGTTAGGTTATCAAGGTGAGAAATTACTTGAGTATGTTAAGTGGTTAAGAAAACGAATTGATGATTATCGTAATCATGAGGATTACAAACCGGTATTACACATCGATGTCTATGGAACATTAGGCATTATATTTAAAGAAGATTATGATGCGATGGTGGATTATCTTAAAACATTAAGAGAAGCAAGTGGCCCCTATCATTTACGCATCGAAGGTCCAGTCGATTTTGATGATCGTGAAAAAACCATGATGGGTCTACAAATCATTACACGTATGTTAGATGAGCGTGGAATTGAATGTGAGATTGTCGCAGATGAATGGTGTAATACCCTCGAAGATATTAAAGAATTTGCGGATAAAAAAGCAGGTCATATGGTTCAAATCAAGACACCTGATTTAGGTGGTATACAAAATATTGTGGAAGCTGTGTTGTATTGCAAGGAAAAAGGAATTGGTGCCTATCAAGGTGGTACATGCAATGAAACTGATATCAGTGCTAAGGCATGTGTTCATTGTGCTATGGCTACTCAACCTGTACAAATTCTCGCAAAACCGGGTATGGGTGTTGATGAAGGATACATGCTTGTTTATAACGAAATGAAACGTATTATCGCTCTTGAAACGATACGAAAGGAGCGTCATGAAAAGTATTAAAATATTATCCACAACCGCTATTCTAGGGTATGGATTTCCAATGGCCAGTTTCGAAGCTGGGATGAAGAAGAATCCAGATTGTATTGCGGTTGATGCAGGATCAACCGATCCTGGTCCATATTATTTAGGTGCTGGGGTTTCCTTTACCGACTATTACGCAGTTAAACGTGACTTAGGCATCATGATTCAAGCAGGGATTGAACATCATGTGCCTGTGCTTGTAGGAACTGCAGGTGGTAGTGGTGCGAAACCACATTTAGATTGGACAATTAAGATTGTAAAAGAGATTGCGGAAGAAAATAATCTACATTTTAAGATGGCGATTATTGAAGCAGATATAGATAAGGAAATCTTATATAAAGCATTTGATGAAGGTAAGATTAAACCTCTACATCCAGCACCTGAATGTACAAAAGATGACATAAAAGATTCAACCTATATCGTCGGTCAAATGGGTGTAGAGCCTTTTATCGAAGCGCTCAAACAAGATGTGGATGTGATTATTGCAGGAAGAGCATATGATCCAACGGTGTTTGCGGCTTTACCTATTCTTCGTGGATTTGATCCTGGTTTAGCCTTGCATTGTGGAAAGATTCTAGAATGTGCAGCGATTGCCTCAACTCCAGGTAGTGGTAGTGATTGTATGTTTGGAACAATCTATGAAGATTCATTTGTGTTAGAGACCCTTAATCCAGCGCGTAAGTGTACAACACTCAGTGTTAGTGCACATACACTCTATGAAAAAACCAATCCATATATCTTACCAGGACCGGGAGGAACCATTGATTTGCATAACACAACCTTTACTCAACTCAATGAAAACCAAGTTGAAGTTAAAGGAAGTGTTTATATTCCATCCAATCCATATACCATTAAACTCGAAGCAGCAAAGTGTGTAGGCTATCGTACCGTAAGTATAGCTGGAGTACGAGATTCCATCTTTATTCGTGAGATTGATTCTATAATTACTGGAGTTGAACAACGTGTTAAAGATAACTTCAAAGACTTAAAAGATTATCATCTAAACTTCAAAGTCTATGGTAAGAATGGAGTGATGGGTGATCTTGAACCCATCAAAGAAATTCATTCTCATGAATTATGTATCGTAATTGATGCGGTAGCTCAAAGCCAAGAAGTAGCGAATACCATTTGTAGTTTTGCGAGAAGTACGATGTTACATTATGGTTATGAAGGAAGAATCGCAACAGCAGGTAATCTTGCATTCCCATATTCACCTTCTGATTTTAAAGTAGGTGCTGTGTATAATTTTAGTTTGTATCATTTAATTGAAGTAAGCGATCCCGTTAATCTATTCAAACAAACGATCGTAGAATTGTGAGGAACGTATGAAACATAAACTCATAGATTTAGCGAAAGTGATTCGTTCTAAGAATTCAGGTCCTTATGAAATTACCTTTGATATCATCTTCAAAGACCGTGAAACCTTTGAAATCATGTGTCAACACAAGTTTATTAACGAAAAGTTGATTTCAGAACTTTACCATATTCCTGAATCCGATGTGATTAATATTATTGAATTTGTCCCTGCACAAGCGATTAAGGCAACCATTGTTCGTCCAATGTGTAGCGGTGATATTCGTGAAACAGATGTTTATGGTGCTCAACAACATGCGCCACTTCTTGATTTAGAATTTGATTACTAACCATCCTTAGGATGGTTCTTGTTTACAATTATGTTTACATTGAGATGAAATATTATTTACAAAAGTGTTTACAATATTTCTTTACTTTGTTTACAAAAGTGTTTACAATAAAGGTAAATAGTGAGGTTATAACATGATTGATGAGTACCTTGATTTAACGAGTAAGAGAATATATCCTTCGAAAAAAGAATGGTTTTTTAAATATGGTAAACATGGAAATGAATATCAGAAATTATTAGAGTATAAGAAAACAAATCTAACTCAAATAGATTTATATACAACAGAGGGAAGTATTTATTTTAACCGTGATTATATTCAGTCGTTTGTAAAGGAGTATTATCAGACTCAAGATTTAGGGATAGACTCTCTTATCCATTTTTCAGAAACATTTGAAGATATATTAATTTTTAGTGAAGTTGAAGGAACACTTGAGATTGAAGGGATAAAAACATCAAAAAAGAAAATTGAAGATGTCCTTTCAAAGGATACGTATGATTCAAATGAGCAAATAATTGTAAATATGAAGAATGGGATCGATTTCATTTTTGAGAATGAAATAACAGAGAAGAATATATATGAACTTTATAAAATATTATCTTTTAACAGTCTAAAAGAAGATGAAATAATACAGGATGGTTACTATCGTAATTCAGGTGTAGATATAATTGGGAAATATGGTGAGATCAGTGATTCTGGGGTAGATGCTAAGAACTTAGAAAAGTGGATGAAACGCTTTGTAGACTTTATTCAAGAGTCTATGTCAGAGTTAAATAGTTTAACGTATATCATGCCGCACATCATTCATTATTATGTTATTTACTTACATCCGTATTACGATTTTAATGGAAGAATGGCTCGAATGATTGCTTATTGGTATATCGTAAAATGCCATCACATTAAAGATAAGATGCCAGTTTATAGCGAGGCTATTAATTATAATTCTCAGACAAAAGCATTGTATTATAAAGCCATCGAAAACGCGCGTGAAGATGATAATGATATAACCTTCTTTATTGAGATGATGTTTAAATTAGGGACTCGATTTATAGATGTCTATATCAAACTAGATAAGATTGAAATACGAAGTAGAAGAAATAAAATGATACTAACTAAGAACGAAATAAGCCTATTAAAATCGATTCTTCTTCATGTTAGGACATCAGAATATTTCACATGGGAAGATGTTTATGCGTATGATAAAGCACAATATACAAAACAGTACTATTTTAAGTTATTGAATTCGTTGAAAGATAAAAAAATCGTTGAAATAGATATAAAAAATAGAGTTTATTTCTATAAACTAGTTGAAATTTGAAATGGATTTTCGCTTTTTTACGCCTAAAACCCATAATCCAAGGTTAAAATGAAAAAAATGTTCCAATTATACCTTGGAACATTGAAACAATAAATCATAAATGAAATAATACGACTATAGAACCCAAACACCCCTAAATGTGTGACCTTGCCAAATGGGTTCTATCATAACACATTGGTTTTTTGTTTCACTTGCCCAGTTGAACCCAATGTGTTTTCTTTAGCGATTTCTGAGTTGATCAAGCGATAACTTCGTCTCTGCGCTAATCTTTAATATTTCTTCATAGTTCTTAATAACACTCATCGATACAAAGATATCGAGTACATATTGTGCCGCAATAGCAGACGTTAAACTAAATAATTCAAGTGTATTTCCAATATCAAGAATCTTAATACTTTCTGTACATAAACTACTGAGTTTATCATTATCCTTGCCGGATAAAGCTAATGTTGGAATACCTAAAGTATTCATGCGTTTAGCGGTATCGATAATAATAGGGTTTGTACCTGTTAAAGAAATTAGAATCGCAAAACTAGGTACATCATGAAGTTTTAATCGAGATAAGTGTTGCCAGTGTGTTGAGTCATAAGCGATTGCAGGAATACCGACTTCTTCAAATTTATACTGATACATTTTTGCCAAATCGAAGTTTAAACCAGTTCCATAGATTCCAATATGTTTACTCGTTTGTATATGCTTAATGCATCGTGCTACACAATCAAAATCAAGCATTGTTCGTGTTTCATCAATTGCTTTTTGATAAATCATAGGTAATCGAGTCACAACATCATTCAAAGTTGTTTTTGGGGTAAAGGGAATCTCTTTAAGATGTTCCTGTTGTTCTAAGAAGAGTGAGAATTCAGATACATAAGTTAGTTTAAATTCTGTAAAACCCTTATACCCAAGTTTCTTACATAGGCGTACAATAGTAGATGTACTGGAATAACTTAAAATCGCAAGATCGTTAATACTCATTCTTAAAAGATCACTTGGATGATCCAGAATGTATTGTACAACCGCTTCTTCTTGATGCGTAATATTCTGTAGGTTTTTAAGTTTGTTGTATAACATATTAAGTTCATTTTAACATAGACACATCCAATTAAGTGAAGGAGATTCAATATGAAAATAGCGTTTGTTGATATCGATGGTACTATACTCGATTACCCAAAAGGACTTAATCGTCCAACGAGTGAAACCATAGAAATGTTTCGCTTGTTTCGTGAACAAGGGAATATCTTAATTATTGCGACATCTCGCACTGAATTACCTGAAGGATTAGAAACTTCGATGTTTGATGGTTTCGTGTTTAGTAATGGTCAATACATCGAGTATCACAATCAAGTATTACTCAATAATTGTTTCTCTAAGACTCAAATTAAATATCAATTATCGGTATATCAGAAATATGGTGCAGGTTCTTACTTCCAAGGAATTAAAGGACAATGGTTAACGCCATTTAAAAGCGAATTAGCCATTGAACATAAGGTTCATTTTGGCTTTGATCCAAAGAAAGTTGATACTGCATTTCTTCCTTTTAATATTGATGAAATCGAAAGCACTGCCGCGACAGCAGCGTTTGATAATGTGGAAGCGATGTGGCATGCGAAAGCAGAATTACCACAAGATTGGATTATACACGCATATGATGAAGAATCAATTCGCTTAGATGTTCATTTGCCTGGGATTACAAAAGGGAGTTCATGTGTATTCTTAATCGATCATTTAGGGATTGATCACCATGATTCTTATGCGTTTGGGGATGGGATGAATGATATTGAAATGCTAGAACTCGTTGGCTTTGGTGTTGCGATGGGGAATGCGAATGATGAAGTTAAAAAAGTTGCGAACTATGTAGCTCCATCCATTGAAGAAAATGGTCTTGCGAAAGCATTCAAAGATTTGTTTAAATTATAAAAAGTAAACGTTTACAGTGAAAAAAGTAAACTTATAAGTTACAATAAAACTAACCGTTATAAGGAGAACATATGATAAAAGACGAAAGTTTGTATATTGCAGGTCCACTTTGTTTTTATAAAAATGGATATGGCATGTGGGATGCATTGAAAAAGGAAGCAGAGTTTTATGGATTTACTGTCGCTCTTCCTAATAATAATGTTTTAGAATATGAAGAAGGTAATAAGCGTCAATTCAGTGCTGCGATTTTTAAGAATTGTAGAGATTCAATCAATAAAACAACCTGTCTTATTGTTAACTTAGAAAACTATCGTGGATTAGTCCCAGATGGTGGTTCGGTTTATGAAATGGGTATGGCATACGCTAAGGGTGCTAAACTCTATGGATTTACACGTGATAAACGACCTGCTCGTATGAAATATGGACATGGTAAATATGTGGGTAATGATATTATTGATCTTGATGGTCGTAAACTTGCACATAAAGATTTAGCATTTGGACCATGTATTGTTGGTTCTACAAAGATTGTGGAAGGTAAGTTTGGTGATGCACTTCAAATGTTTATGACAGATATTGAAGAGGATTCAAAACTCAAAGCATCTCGTAATGTGTTTGTGCTTGATGCGGATCCACAAGTAACCGTTGAACCTTCTGATAAGCCTAGAGTCTATCTTTCTACTTTTGAACGTTATGATAATGACGCAAAAGAGAAACTAGAATCAATGAAGAAAATTTGTGAGAAATATGGATTTATTGGCATTAGTCCACTCGATGATGCGCCAATGGTTGAGAGAATAAACAGTGATGATGTGATGGAAATGGCGTATAACCAATTTGATCACTTCCAACAACACGTACGCAATTGTGATATTATCCTAGCGAACTTAAATAATTATCATGGTTATGAACCAAACGATGATGTTTCATTTGAATGTGGAATGGCATTCCAATTAGGTAAGAAGTGTTTTGGTTACCTAGATGAGGTTAAACCAATGATTGATTTAGTTCCAAATCGTGGTGAAGCATTTGAATATCGTGATTTAAATGATATGAATGTTGAGAACTTTGCGAATCCATTGAATTTAATGTTTGGGGCATCTTTCACATTGTTTGAAGGTAAATTTGAAGAAGCAATCAAGCAAATGGCTGAAGTATTAGTTGATTTTAAGCTTGCGGATGATTTAGTTCCTCCAGTACTTGACTAAAGACCACTAAAGTGGTCTTTTTTAATGGTATGATTATTGCATTGAAGAGGGTTAACTATGTTAGAAAGAGCAAAGAATGCACTGAGAAATAGTATTGAGACCAAAGATCTCGAACAGTTTAATTTACTTGTGAATGAAATGTATCCGATTGATATCGCGGATTTTCTAAGTACAAATTCTGATGATATTCTACAATCATTTCTTACTAATACAAATCCTGAAGTACACGCCAAAATTCTTGAACAAGCGAATGATAAATTACAGTTACGAATGATTCGATTATTGGAATATAAAGAGATTGTTCATTTGTTTAAACAAATGTCGAAGGATGACGTAGCGGATACCTTAGGTCGATTACCAACTGGATTACGTAAGAATATTTTAAATCAAATTAAAGGATCTGAACGTGTATCAGTAGAAGAACTTTTGGGTTATTCTAAGGACAGTGCCGGTGGTATTATGACCACTGAATTCATTGCCTTAGAGAGTTATTTAAGCATACATGAATCACTTGATAAGATTCGTGAAATAGGGCCTAAAACAGAAGTGCTCGAATTAATCTTTGTCTTGAATAAAGATCATGAACTCATTGGTACAGCCGACTTAAGAGATATCTTAAGCAGTGATGGAAATGAGTTATTACATACGATTACCAATGAAAACATACTTACAGTTTATCCAGAAACAGACCAAGAAAAGGTTGCGTTATTAGTATCAAAATATGACTTAAAAGCGATTGCTGTAGTGAACAAAGAGAATAAACTCCTAGGGATAATTACAGTCGATGATATCATCGATGTCATCGTGCAGGAACAAACTGAGGATGTATTAAAACTTGGTGGTTTGGGTGGTCAACTTAAGAGTGATGAATCAATCTTCTATTATGTGCAAAAAAGAATTCCTTGGTTAATGATCAATCTAGGGACAGCTTTTTTAGCCGCATTCACCGTTACGTTATTTGAAGATGTTATTTCACAGGTTGTGGCACTTGCCTCATCGATGTCAATCGTGACGGGTATGGGTGGAAATGCAGGCAATCAAACCTTATCACTTACCGTACGAAGTATTGCGTTAGGTGAGTTAGAACTTAAAAAACATTGGAGGAAAGTGTTTAGAGAAGTTATGATTGGTGTGTTACAAGGAGCGATTATTGGGCTTTTTGCAGGTATCATATTACATCTAAAAGTAGGGAATCCGATGATTGGACTCATTATATTTTTGGCAATGATTGGAAATATGATGGTCGCAAGTATTTTTGGATTCATGGTTCCACTTGTTCTAAAGCGTTTAAATTTTGATCCAGCACTTGGATCATCGATCTTCTTAACCGCCGCTACAGATGTATTAGGCTTCTTCTTTTTCTTAGGCTTAGCTCAACTCTTTCTACCTTGGTTAATATAATGGAGAATCAAATGGAACAAATTAATTTTGCACAAGCACAAACATGTTTACTCATGGAACCCCAACATTCCAACATTCTTGGACATGTACATGGGGGAGAACTCATGAAAATGATGGATAATACAGCAGGAATCGCAGCCGCTAAACAGGCTAAAGGAATGGTTGTGACTGCGAGAGTGGATGAGATTGAATTTCATGAAGCAGTTAAAATTGGGGATGTAGTAACGGTACAAGCTCAAGTATGTTATGTCGGTAAGAGTTCCATACAAGTGTTCGTACGTGTCTTTGTCGATAACATACAAGACAATATTCCATCCATTATGGCACTCAGTGCTTTCTATACGATGGTACATTTAGTGAATGGTAAACCAAGCAAAGTAGAACCCCTTAATGTCACAAACCCACTTGAACAAGAATTGTTTGATATGGGTTATAAAAAATACATTGAGATACAACAGAAACGTCAGAAATAATCAAAGAGTGGAGGATTTTGTGTGATTGAATTAAAACAAATAAGTAAGAATTATACCACTCGACTTGGGATTATGACGAAGGCGTTAGATCATATTAATCTCAGTTTTCCAAATAAAGGACTTATTTTCATCTTAGGTAAAAGTGGAAGTGGTAAATCAACCCTCTTAAATATTATGAGTGGATTAGATACCGCAGATTCAGGTGAAGTCATCGTCAATGGTCGAAACATTGAAGGACTAGATCAAAAAGAACTCGATTATTATCGTAATGCACATGTTGGATTTGTGTTTCAGGACTTTAATATTATCGATACCTTTACGATTGAACAGAACATTGGCTTAGCCCTTGAATTACAAGGTAAACAAGTTGATAAGGAAACGATGGAATCCATTCTAAATTATGTTGGTTTAAGTGGATATGAAAAGCGTAAAGGGAATGAAGTATCGGGTGGACAGAAACAACGCATCGCAATTGCTCGTGCATTGATTAAAAGACCAACCATCATCCTTGCGGATGAACCTACCGGTAACTTGGATACCAATACTTCTAAACAAATTATGGATTTACTCAAAGAAGTATCGAAGGATAATCTTGTGGTAGTTGTCTCACATGATCCAGAAGAAGCGGAAGTATATGGGGATCGTATTATTAAGATCAAAGATGGAAAAGTGAATGATGATATTATCTTAAATCAAGATTTAAGCGATTCACGTCCATACGAATTGATTAAACCACAATTACATTTCATTTCTAGTTGGAAATATGGAGTGTATAGTTTAGCGAATAAGAAAGGTCAATTGTTAATCACAAACTTTATCGTATCGATATGCTTGTTATTTACACAATTATTGGGTTCTTACTTGTATTTCTTAATGGTTTCGTATAAGGATTTATCGAGTCTATATGGTTCTACTAAGGTCCTTAAGATCACTCAAGATTTACAAGGGTATTTATCCATAAATAATGCGGAAATATTGTTTGTGGGAATGTACATTGGCTTGGTGAGTATCCTTTATGTATTCTTATCCATGTCCATCGCTACTAGACGTAAACAAGTTGGTATATTTAAAGCACTTGGGGCAAGTACCGTTGATATTTTAAGAATATTTGTATGGGAAGGATTAATTATTGGACTCGTCTCTTTCATTCTTTCTAATCTAATGTCGTTAGCGTATATCGTAGATATCAATAAGAAATTTTTTGATGGACTAAAATTATTTGAACTTAATTTCTATCAAATTGGATTTAACTTTATTCTATTGGTCTTTGTCCCAGTGGGATTGATTATTGGACTAACTTTGGTTCTAATGAAGAAGAACCCAGTTATTTCAATCCTGAAGGAGATTTAATATGATTGAGTTATTGAATGTCAATAAGACCTATACCAGTAAAGCAAAGATTCATGTTAAAGCATTGGATCATGTAAACCTTCAATTCAATTCAAAAGGATTAACGTTTATCTTAGGTAAAAGTGGAAGTGGTAAGACCAGCTTACTCAATATTATAGGAGGATTAGATTCTGCGAACTCCAGTAAGATTTTTATCAATGGCAAGGAACTTAAACGATTTGATGAAAGAACCTGTGCTGAATATCGTAATTCTTACATTGGATTTGTGTTTCAAGAATACAACTTAATGAATAATCTAAATGTCTATGAAAACATTGCTTTATCGCTTCAGCTACAAAAGAAAGAAGTTAAAGATCAGATTATTCAAAAGGTACTAGAAGAAGTCGATTTAAAAGGACTAGAGAAAAGACAATTGGATGAATTATCGGGTGGGCAGAAACAACGTGTCGCAATCGCAAGAGCGCTTGTAAAAGATCCAGTCATCTTACTAGCCGATGAACCAACAGGAAACTTGGATAGTGAAACTTCAACTCAAATATTTGAATTATTTAAGAAACTAAGCCAAAACAAATGTGTGATTGTGGTGAGTCATGATGCGGAATACGCCCATCAATATGCGGATCGTATTATTGAATTATCCGATGGTCATGTGATACAAGATACAAATCCTGTTATATCAGATGAATTAATCACAATACCAGAAAAACGTAGAGCTAAGCTACCGTTCTCATTAATCTGGAAGATGTCTTTTGGGAATATCCTTAACAATAAACTTCGCTTACTTGTGACTTGTGTAATTGTGTCTTTCTTAACCGCAATACTATCAACGGTCTATACTTCCCTTTATGTAAGTAATAACGTAACACCTGATTTAATGAACTTAAGTAAACAAGAACATTTGTTGTTGGTGGAACCAGTTCCATTTCAATCGACAACGATTCTTAAGCCAAGTACTGAATATCAATACAATCGTAAACTAACGACAGATGTACTCATTCAAGTACGTGAAATGACTGAGAATGAACATGCAATATTGTATCCAAAAACACAAATAAATTTGAATGATCATTGGTTGACTATCAATGATTTAGGCATGGATTTAAATCAAACATTAATTGAATCAGACTTAATACCTAAACCAAACGAAGAGCTTGTTCAAGAAATTCAATCATCTTACTTAAGTTTTGTGTCATCCGATGAAGAAGGATTATTTGATCAATTGATTGGAAGAATACCCAATAATCGATATGAAGTTGTTATCTCAAACTATCTTGGAGAACTCTTATTGAAGACTAAGTACCAAGAATTCAATCAACTTGAAGATTTGGTAAATGAAGATATTTGGTTAAACTTTAACGAACAGATTAAATTAAAGATTGTTGGTATACAAATGAATGAAACACCACTATTAAGAAATGACACAACGATTCTTAATACGAGTTATACCAATCTATATGTTCATCCAAGTTTCTCACGATACAATCCATATCCAACCTCTCAAATAAGTTATGGTGTAAAACTGAGTGAAGATACGAATATCAAAGAACTAATTCAAGATTATAAAACAATTGGAACATTCACGATCTTACCACGATACACGGATGCGCTTAATCGATATACACGGTTTGAATTAACTTTGATTATGGGATTGTTGGTTCCATTAATTGGTTACTTCATGATTGTATTCTTAGGTAATTATATTTCATCGAGTATTCTATTTAGAAAGAAACAAATTGGAATACTTAGAGCATTAGGATGTGAAGTGAATGAAATGAATAAGATTTTCTTAATTGAAGCATTACTCATTGGTTTGTTTATCATGACGCTTGTACTAATAATGGTTCCATTTATGATTGATATCCTTAACTTCTCATTTATGGTAAATTTCTTCGATACCTATATCTCCTATTTCTATTATCCAATCTTTCATTTAGGCTTTGGTCATTTTATCGAAGTGTTTATCTTAATTGGGTTAGTATTTACCGTTCTTATTATTGTGTTAACGTATCATATTAACCTATTAGATCCTGTTGCGGTTATTAGTGGAAAATAAAAAAATCCTTGGTAGGATTTAGTTATCATTTTCATTGAGTAATCCGTAGATATAGTGATCTTCCCAGCGTCCATTAATGTGGACGTTTTTTCTTAGTAGTCCTTCTCTAACAAATCCACAACGCTCTAATAGTCGATAAGATGCATGATTACTTGGCATGACACCTGCTTCAATTCGGTGGAACTTAATTTCATTAAATGCATAATCAACCACTAAGTTTAAGGCTTCGTACATATAACCTTGTTTAGTATGTTTTAAATCCAGTGAGTATCCGATATAGGATGTTTTAAGTGGCCATAAGATATCATTTAACGCTATCATTCCAATCAACTCATGTGTACCATTTAGAAAGATTCCAAATCGTATGCTTGATTTTTCTTCAATCTCTTTTGTATAACTCTCAATGTTTTTGCGTATCCGTTCAATGGTGTAATAGGCATCCGTTCGAGTAAAAGAGGTTGGAATAAAAAAGTCTTTGTTTCTAAGTTCATAATTAAACAAACGTTGTGCATCATGTATATTTAAGTGTCTTAAATAGATTCGTTTTCCCTGTAACATACTTTTATCTTAACATATTATTTGAGTCATTTTACTATCAAAAAGTAAGAGTTTAAGTTAAATTATACATGAGGTAAAAACTATGAAAATTGAAATATGGGCAGACTATGCTTGTCCGTTTTGTTACATCGGAAAAACAACACTCGAACAAGCACTTGAGCAAACTGGATTAAACAATGTAGAAGTTGTATACAAAGCATTTCAACTGGATCCCAATGCGCCAAAGGAATCCAATGAGAATACGATTACACATTTAGCGCATAAATATGGTGTATCCATTCGTGAAGCGCAAGGGATGGTTGAGAATGTTATTCAACATGGTAAACGTGTTGGACTAGATTTAAATTTTGAAAAAGTGAATCAAACCAATACCTTTAATGCACATCGTTTAACGAAATTAGCTCAATCATTGAATCTAGATTCAGATCTTAATCGTAGATTGTATAAAGCATATTTTACAGAGGGCATTAATCTAGCAAGTTTGGATGAACTAAGCAAAATATCGATGGAAATAGGGATTGATTCGAATGAAGTGTTAAACTCAGATCGATATGAGAAAGAGGTTAAGCGTGATATCGAAGAAGCATATCGCAAGGGGATAAATGCAGTTCCCTATTTCTTGATTGATGGTAAAACCGCAATTAAGGGAGCTCAACCATTAGAGCGTTTTATACAAATACTCAACCAAGTTAAATAACAGGAAATATATCCTGTTTTTTTCAAAATGTAATCGATATCATTTAGTATATCAATTGAATTTTTAAGGTTTAAGTGCTATATTCTAAATGTAAACACTTACATTGTGTTTAACAGGGAGGAATAGAATGAAAAAATTATTATTATCTTTGTTGATGATTTTAATGACTCTTTCTTTAGTTGCATGTACAGCTGAAGAACCAGTTGAAGAAGTCAAAGACGTAACCTTGAAGGTTTGGGGTGCTCAAGAAGACCAAGAAATGCTAACTGGCATGATCGAAGAATTCAAGGCTGCAAACCCAGGAACAAACTGGACAATTGAATTAGGTGTAGTGGGTGAACCAGATGCACGTACAAAGTATTTGGAAGATCCTGAAGCTGCTGCTGACGTATTTGCATTCCCTAATGACCAAGTTATGGACTTAGTTAATGCAGGTGCATTGTATGAAGTTACAATCAATAAGGATGCGATCGTTGCTGCTAACATCCAATCCGCTGTTGATTCAGCTACAGTTGATGGAAAACTT
>JACCEE010190880.1_pt1 | contig 22382 bp, 21 predicted proteins | sample 7449931 | NCBI WGS metagenome assembly JACCEE01 (sample SAMN15323457, study PRJNA562643) | freshwater metagenome | isolation source: river surface water | place: USA:Blue River Watershed | collected 2017-08-19 | reverse complement strand
CCGGGCGCTTGAAACGGCGCACATGGTTGGACACGGCGCACAGGCTCAGGTACACGCTCACACGGTTCCAGGGCGAGAGGTTGCTGGTGGACGCGTGCAACAGGCAGCTGTGGAACAGAATCATCGAACCGGCCGGTCCTCGGGGGCAGACGATGCCGCCATTCTTGCCGCCGCCGCGCTCGACCAGCTCGCTGATGAGCTTGTTGTCCACGGTCCACAGCGGGTAGCTGGTGGTGCTCAGGTCGTGCTTGGCCTCGACCACGCCCTTCTTGTGGCTGCCCGGGATGAACATCAGCGGGCCGTTGAACTCGTTCACATCGTCCAGGAAGATGGCGACGTTCATGCAGCGCGGCTCGGGCATCATGTCGTCGTTCAGCCAGGTGCCGAAGTCCTGGTGCCACTGCCACACGTCGCCTTCAAAGGCCATCTTGCCGTTGATCTTGAACTGGTGCATGTACAGCTTCTCGCCGAACAAGTCCTCCACCGGTCCGATCATGCGCGGGTGACGGCCGAGCTTGGCAAAGGGCTTGCTGTACAGGTGCGCGGCAAAGTTGGTGCGCACCGCATCGCTGCCTTTTTCGCGGATGTTGTAGGCCTCGCGGCGGCTGTACAACTCGGGGACAGCAGCGGTGAGGTGATTGATCTCTTCCTGGGAGAACTGGTTGGGAAAAAACAGATAACCGTCGCGGTCAAACTGGTCGATTTGTTCCTGGGTGAGACGCATGGGGGAGCTCCTGGGTTGCAATGAATGGGGAATGGGGTGGGTGACAACAGAAAACAGAGGCCTCAACTGAGTGATGAACGCGCGCGTGCCGTGGCCTAGCCGGCGTGTGCCAATTGGGCACGCAGGCGTGCGGTGAGTTGCAGACTGGCTTGCAGCGCGTGCGCTTCAATCAGCGCCGCGGCCTGAGCGGCGTCTCCAGCTGCGATGGCCTGGGCAATGGCTTCGTGCTCATCCCACAAGCTTTCACGCTGACGCGAGGACTGCAGCACCGCGCCCATGACACGGCGCAGGTGATGCCAGTGCTGGTGGGCGCTGGGTTCGATCAGCGGGTTTTGTGAGCCCTGGTAGATGGCGCGGTGAAAGGCCAGGTCGGCATCGATCATGGCCTGGAACTGTCCTTGCTGTTCGGCGCGCCGGCCCTCGGCGATCAACTGGGGGTCCATCTGGTAACGGTGCTGGGCCGCCAGCCGGGCGGCCAGTGCATCGAGCGCGCCGCGAACCTGGTACAGGCCCGCGATCTGGTCCGGATCGAGGGGGGTGACTTGCACCCCCCGGCCCGGAGCGTCCTGCACAAAACCATCCTTCTTCAGCAGCCTCAGGGCCTGCAACACCGGTTGACGCGACACAGCCAGTTGTTGGGCAATGTCCTCCTGCGTGAGCCGGGCACCGGGCGCGATCGATCCATCGCTGATGGCGTCGCGCAGGGCCCGGTAGACCTGATCGACCAGGTCGGGGGCGGTCTCCAGGCGAACCAATTGAATGGAAGAGGCAGTCATGAGGCGATATGGATTACTGTATACAGAATACACCAATTCAGGTCGTGGCTGATCAGTGAAAACCAGAAGATTCCCGTCAACCATCGCCACCGGGACGCCTGCGCGACCCAGGATACGGCAAGATGCGCGCTCAGATCACCCAAGCCCTGCAGGAGACCCGCATGACCTCCCTTCCCCCCGCCCAGTCGTCCGAGTGGTACGACCGCATGTACAACAACCGAGCCCTGGTGCCGGACCACGCCACTTACTTTGCTCGCTGGGACAGTCGCTCGCGTGCAGCGCGCGCGAGCCTGCGTTGCGAACTGGATGTGCCATACGGCGACGGGTTGATGGAGACCTTGGACATCTTCCCGGCGCGCTCGCCCAACGCCCCGGTGGTGGTGTTCATCCACGGCGGTTACTGGCGTTCGCTGGACAAGGCAGACCATTCCTTTGTGGCGCCTGCCCTGCATGAATTGGGGGCAGCCGTGGTGGTGCCCAATTACGCTCTGTGCCCGGCGGTCACGATTCCGGACATCGTGATGCAGGTGGTGCAGGCGGTGGCCTGGACCTGGCGCCATGCCAAGGAGTTTGGTGGGGACCCCTCACGCCTGCGGGTGGTGGGTCACTCAGCGGGGGGACACCTGGCCAGCATGTTGTTGGCGTGTGACTGGAAGCAAGTGGGGCGCGATCTGCCGGCCCACCTGGTGCAGCACGTGCTGTCCATCTCGGCGTTGTATGAACTGGAGTCGCTCCTTGCCACACCGTTCTTGCAATCGTCGCTGCAGCTGACACCCCAGGATGCGCGGCGTGCCAGTCCGGCTTATTTGCCATCGCCCTCAACAGGGCGTTTGTTCACGGTGGCGGGTGCCCAGGAGAGCCCGGAATTCATTCGCCACAACCACCTGATCCAGCAGGCCTGGGGCAAGACCCGTGTGCCCGTGTGCGAAGACCTGCCCGGCCTGAATCACTTCAGTATCGTGGAAGCCCTCACGCAACCGGGCCATCGTTTGCACTCGCTGGCGGCGCAGATGCTGGGTTGATCGCTCACAGCACGCCTTCACGGCGTTGCTTCATCTCTCACAGCACGCCTTCACGGCGCAGCAAGTCTTGCTTTCGATCCAGTCCGCCGGCGTAGCCGGTGAGTGAGCCGCTCGCCCCGAGCACCCGGTGACAGGGCACGATGATGCTGAGGGGGTTGCGCCCCACCGCCATGCCGACTGCCCTGGACGCTTGTGGCCGGCCGAGTTGCTGGGCCAGTTGGCCATAACGCGCGGTCTGGCCCCAGCCGATGCCCAGCAGCGCGGTCCAGACCTGCTGTTGAAACGCCGTGCCGTGACTCAGATCCAAGGGCAGATCGAACTGCTGACGTCGGCCGCCAAAGTAATCCTCCAATTGCGCGCACGCGTGTGCGAGCAAGGGGTGCGAGGGGGCCTGTGCGCGTGCTGCAGGAGGGTGCAAGTCAGGGAAATGGCGCTGACCGACAAACCAGGCGCCACGCAGGCCCTCGGGACTGGCGCACAACAGCATGGGGCCCAGGGGAGTCTTGAGGGTGTGCAGGGTGTCAGACATGGGGTATACAAAGGTCGTGGTGGCTTGGCTGGCCGCGGTTCAACCCATGATAGCCCGATCCCGCGAATCTACAATCGACCCCATGCAAGTTCACTCCTCCATTTTCAAGGCGTATGACATCCGGGGCATTGTGCCGAGCACCCTCAACGCAGAGGTGGCCCAAGCGCTGGGCCGCGCCTTTGGGGCACATGCGCTCACCTGCGGCGAAACGGTGGTGGCTGTGGGCCGTGATGGTCGCTTGAGTGGTCCCGATCTCAGTGCTGCCCTGATTCGTGGCCTGGTGTCGGTGGGCATCGAGGTGATCGACGTGGGCCTGGTCACCACCCCCATGCTGTACTTTGCCGCCCACACCCTGTGCAAGAGCGGTATTCAGATCACGGGCAGCCACAACCCACGCGATTACAACGGGTTCAAGATGGTGCTGGGCGGTCGTGCCATTTATGGGGACGAGATCCAGGGACTGCGACAGCGCATCGAGCGCGAGGACTGGGTGTTGCGTGCCGGAGGGCGTGTCACCACGGCACGTGTCGACGAGGCCTACCGCGAACGTATCGTGGGGGATGTGCGCCTTGCGCGTCCCCTGCGCATCGTGGTGGATTGCGGCAACGGGGTGGCGGGTGCCTCGGCCCCGGCGCTGTTTCGTGCGTTGGGCTGCGAGGTGGTTGAGTTGTTCAGCGAGGTCGATGGCCAGTTTCCCAACCACCACCCGGACCCGAGCAAACCCGAAAACCTGCGCGATCTGATCGCTGCGTTGCAACAGCACGACGCCGAACTGGGCCTGGCCTTTGATGGCGATGGGGATCGTCTGGGCATCGTCACCCGAGACGGTGAAACCATCTACCCGGACCGGCAGATGCAACTCTTTGCGCTGGATGTGTTGTCGCGTGTCCCGGGTGGGGCGATTGTGTTCGACGTGAAATGCTCGCAACGCCTGGCGCCGGCCATCACGGCGGCGGGGGGGCGTGCCGTGATGTTCAAGACGGGTCACTCGCTCATCAAAGCGCGCATGAAAGAACTCGACTCCCCGCTGGGTGGCGAGATGAGCGGCCACATCTTTTTCAAGGAGCGTTGGTTCGGCTTTGACGACGGCACCTATGCGGGTGCGCGACTGCTGGAAATCGTCAGCCGCAGTGCAGACGCCAACCTGGTGCTGAAGGCCTTGCCCACCAGCCACTCCACGCCGGAGCTGAATGTGTCGTGCGAAGAAGGCGAACCGCACCGGCTCACCGCTGATTTGCTGGCCCAGGTGCAAAGCGTTGGCCTGCCCGCCCCCGAGCACCACCCCACACTGTCCGACATTGACGGCGTGCGCATCGACTGGGACGACGGCTTTGGCCTCATTCGCGCGTCCAACACCACGCCCGTGCTGGTGCTCCGGTTTGAAGGGCAGACCGAGTCAGCCCTGGAGCGCATTCGGCACGACATGCTGGCCTTGTTGCAACACGTCAAACCGGGTGCCTCGCTGCAGGAGTCGGCTCATTGAGAGTGCTCTTCGTCAAGCTGTCGTCGCTGGGGGATGTGGTGCACACCCTGCCAGCCGCGATGGACCTGTGGCGCAGCGTGCCAGACGTTCAGATTGACTGGGTGGTGGAACGTGGATTTGCCCCCCTGGTGCAGGCCAGTGAGGCGGTACAGCGTGTGATCCCGTGCGATCTGCGGCGTTGGCGGCGTGCGCCGCTCTCGTCACAGACCCGTCGCGAGTGGGCTGCATTCAAGCTTGATTTGCAGGCCCAGGCCTACGATGCCGTGATTGATCTGCAAGGCTTGAGCAAGTCGGCCCTGGTGTCGTTCATGGCACGCCTGACCCCCACAGGTCGGCGTCATGCCATGGCGCGGCGTACCGAGGGGTCGGGGTATGAGGCTCCGACACGCTGGGTGGCCGATGTGACCCACGAGCAGCCGTGGCACAGCCATGCCTGCCAACGCGGTCGCTTGTTGGTGGCGCAAGCGATGGGCTTTGACGTGCCGGCGCACGTCGATTTTGGCTTGCGGGTTCCCCATGCGTCGTCTGTCTCGGCGGACTCGCCCGCTGTGGTCGTGTCGCCCGGGACGGTGGCCCTGGTGCATGGCACCTCGCGCAACGACAAGCTCTGGCCCCTCGAGCATTGGGTGGCATTGGGGCAGCGTTTGCTGTCCCACGGACGTTCAGTGGCGCTGCTGCATGGCAACGATGCCGAATTGCAGCGCAGCGAAGTGCTGGCAAAGTCGCTGCCTGGTGCGGTGGTGTGGCCGCGGCTCGGACTGGATCAGATGCTGTGGCCGCTGTCGCAGTGCGTCGGGGTGGTGGGCGTTGACAGTGGACCCAGCCACCTGGCCGTGGCTTTGAACCGGCCGCACGTGCAGCTCTACAACGTCGACACCGCCTGGCGTACGGGTCCGCTGGGTGCGCCACACCAACAGGCCGTGTTTGGTCATCCTTGCCCCACGGTAGAGGCTGTGTGGTCAGCCTGGCTGGCGTGCGAAGGGGCCGCGTCATGAGCGCGGGTGGTTGGCGTACCTGGTTCTGTGTGTCCTGGAGCAGCCCCTCATGAGCAGCCGTCTCTGGTTGGCGCTTTACAGCCTGGTGATGCGAGCCTTGCAGCCGTTGGTGGTGCGCAAGCTGTTGCGACGCAGCCGCGATGAACCGCTGTACGGTCAAGATATTTCCGAACGCTGGGGCCACTATGCAGCGCCGGCAGGACAGGGGTTTGTCTGGGTGCATGCGGTGTCCTTGGGGGAGACCCGGGTGGTCGCGCTGCTGTTGCCACAGCTGCGTGCCCAGTGGCCTGGCCTGCGACTGTTGCTGACCCATGGGACGGCCACTGGCCGAGAAGCAGGGCGCGCTTTGCTGCAACCAGGGGATGTCCAGGTGTGGCAGCCCTGGGACACGCCGGCAGCGGTGCAGCGTTTTCTTCGCCATTTCCAACCCCGCGTGGGCCTGCTGGTGGAAACCGAAGTCTGGCCCAACTGGGTGGCGGCCTGTCGAGCCCAGGGGGTTCCGCTGCTCTTGCTCAACGCACGCATGAGTGAGAAATCCTGTCGTCAGGCACAACGGCTGCGCGTGCTGTCGCACGCAGCCTATGCCGGCTTGACCGAGGTGTGGGCCCAGACCGAAGACGATGCCCGGCGCTTGCGCACCTTGGGCGCGCCCGTCACGGCGGTGCTGGGCAATCTTAAATTTGATGTGCCCATCGATGCGCTCCTGCACGCGGCGGGGGCACAGGCACGCGCCAGGCTGTCTCGTCCCGCTGTGGTGCTGGCCAGTTCACGTGAGGGCGAAGAGCAGGCGTTTTTGGCGGCATTGCAACGCCACCCAGAGGCGCTGCAGCTAGCGCATTGGCTCATCGTGCCGCGTCATCCGCAGCGGTTTGACGCGGTGGCCGACTTGGTGCAACAGGCAGGGTTGTCGTTGCTGCGGCGCAGCCACTTCGAAAGCCTCGAGCAGACGGCGTCCCAATGGACCTTGAGAGATGATCGCACCCTGATGCTGGGCGACTCGTTGGGCGAGATGGGGGCCTATGCCTCGATGGTGCACGCCACCCTGATGGGGGGCAGCTTCGAGCCGCTGGGCGGACAAAACCTCATCGAACCCCTGGCCTATGGCAGCCCCGTGGTGGTGGGTCCGCACACCTTCAATTTCGAGCAGGCCACACGGGAAGCCTTGCAGGCCGGGGTGGCGGTGCGCGTGGGGGACGTGGCAGAAGGCGTGCAGGCTGCATTGCATTGGACGCAGCAACAGGCTCAAGACGCTGGGTGCTCGCAGCGTTGCCATGATTTCGTGCAACAGCATGCGGGCGCCGTGGCCGCAAGTCTGGCGCGTCTGAGCGCGTGGATGCCCAAGGACTGAGAGGGCAGGCCTGCCGCAAGCCAGGATGAGAAGCCCGGTGGAGTCGAAAGGCCGAATGAGGAGGCTTGGGTTGCCGGGCGTGCGTTACGTCTAGTACGTTACGAGGCGTGCGTTGCGAGGCGTGCGTTCAGCGCTCGAGCATGGCATTGACGCCTTGCAAATCGTCTTCCTTCAACAAGCCACTGGCCTGGCGAAGTTTCAGGCTGCCCACCAACACGTCGTAACGGGCTTTGGCCAGGTCACGCTTGGTTTGGAACAACTGGCTTTGCGAGTTCAGCACGTCGATGTTGATGCGCACACCCACGGAGTAGCCCAGCTTGTTGGCGTCCAGGGCCACCTGGCTGGAGGACTCGGCGGCTTCCAACGCCTTGACCTGGCCCAGGCCTGAGACCACGCCAAAGTAGGCGGTGCGGGTGGCTTGCGCCACGTTGCGGCGCGCTGCTTCCAGGTCCTGACGTGCCTTGTCTTCCAGTTGCACGGTTTCCTTGTAGCGGTTCTCGGTGGCGAAGCCCGCAAAGAGGGGGACGTTCATGATCACCTGCACGGTGGGGCTCACCACATGCGAGTTGGACGACGCGCTGCCAGACACCGCGGTACCGCCCAGGTTACGGGTGCCAGCGTACGAACCCACCAGATCCACCGTGGGTTTGTGACCAGCCCGAGCGCGCTCGATTTCCAGTTGTGCAATGTCCATCGCCAGCTGGGCGTTGAGCACCGAGGGGTGCGAAGACTCGGATTGCTTCACCCATTCTTCAACATCTTGCGGCAAGGTGGGGTTAAGCGCCTGTCCGGCATTGAGCGGCTTGGGGGCCGCATGCTTGATACCCACGATGGTGTCCAGCGCCAACCGCTTGACCCGCAGGTCGTTGTCCGCGGCAATTTCCTGGGCGATGACCAGGTCGTAGCGGGCCTGGGCTTCGCGCGTGTCGGTGATGGTGGCCGTGCCCACTTCAAAGTTGCGCTTGGCCGACGCGAGTTGCTCGGACACCGCCAGCTTTTGTGCGCGCACGAAGTTCAGACTGTCCTGGCTGGCCAGCACATCGAAGTAGGCCTGGCTGACGCGGATCAGCAAGTCCTGCTCGGCCACCGTCAGCTGGGCATAGGCCTGGCTCAGTTGCTTGGCTGTTTGCCTGTACACCGCCAGGTTGGCGGGACGGTACAGCGGTTGGCTGGCAGTGAGCGTGGCGTTGTTTTGGGTGTACCAGCGCTTGAAGGGGTTGCCGTCGTTGGCAACGTAGGAAGCTGGCGTAGCCAAAAAGTTTTGGCTGAGGTTCGTGACAGCTGTCGTGCCCTGATAGACGCCAACAGAACTCCCTACTGCAGGCGTATCCCCCCGAAAGTCCACCTGCGACCGCGTCGCCGTCAATCCCAGGCCCACGGTCGGCATGATCTGCGCCAACCCCTGGTCGGCGCGGTAGCGGTTGGCCTCATACAGCGACCTGGCGGACTGAAACGTTGCGTCGTGGCTCTTGGCCATGTTGTAGAGGTCAACCAGGCTCTGTGACCACACGGACGTGCTGAAGAGGCCCGACACAGCGGCACCGATCAGACTGATTTGAAACAACTTCATGACGCGCTTTCAGAAATGGCCAGAACAAACACAACGCAGGCAATGAAAATGCAGGCAATGACAACGCAGGCAATGACAACGCAGGCAATGACAACGCAGGCAATGCGCTGCCACTCAATAACTCGGCACCGACGGGTCTACCTGGGTGGACCAGGCATGAATGCCGCCGGCGATGTTGGCCACGTGCTCAAATCCCTGTTGAACCAGGAACGAAGCGACCTGCATACTGCGGCTGCCATGATGACACAGTCAGGCCACGGGACGTGTGCGATCCAGCTCGCTCAGTCGGGCCGGCACCCCTTGCATGGGGATGGTCAGCAACTCAAAGCCGGCGGGCTTGACGCTGGCTGTTTGCAGCTCCCAAGGTTCACGCACATCAAGCACGACCAGAGGGCCTGCACCGGCATGTTGCGCGGCCCAGTCGTTGAGCTGGGCTGGAGTGATTTGGGTCAACATAGGCAATTAAAAGTGAAAGCGGCTGGGCCGCGCAAAGTTGTGCAACGCCGGTGCCGACGTGTCCCACAGCGCTGTGCTGCTGAACTGACGCTCACCCGTACGGGTGAACAAGGTGGCCTGCATCACCGGGTCAGCGCCCACGATGGCAATCAGTCGCCCACCGAGCTTCAATTGATCGAGCAGGCTTTGCGGCACCTCGGCCACCGAACCGCCGAGCACGATGGCGTCAAACGGCGCCCCCGGGACCTGGCCTGTCGCGCCATCGGTCTCCACGACGCGGGCGTTGTGCACACCGGCGGCTTGCAGGTGACGACGTGCGGCTTCGGCCATGAGGGGATCGATTTCCAGGCTGACCACCTCGCGCGCGCGGTGCGCCAGCAAGGCGGCGCGGTAGCCACTGCCGGTGCCAATGTCGAGCACCGTCTCGGTGCCCTTGAGTGCCAGGTCGTGCATCAGGCGGGCGTCGATACGGGGGGGCAGCATGACATGGCCGCCCGCGAGCGGGATTTCCTCGTCCACGTAGGCCATGAACTGGTATTCAGGGGGGGTGAACAGCTCGCGCGGCACAGCGCCCAATACGGCCAGCACCTGGGGATCGAGCACCTTCCAGGGGCGGATCTGCTGTTCAACCATCTTGAAGCGGGCTTGTTCGAAATTCATGGCTTTCTCTGGGGCAACGGGTTGGGACACACAGGATTTTAGGGGCGAACCTGCCCGCTATCTGACGGCGCCGAACCCTGCCATTTGCGCTGGATCCAACCGGCCAGATCGTCCAGGTAGCAGTACACCACGGGCACCACCACCAGGGTCAGCAGGGAGGAGGTGATCACCCCACCAATCACGGCCTGTCCCATGGGGGCGCGCTGCTCGGATCCTTCGGTGAGGGCAAAGGCCAGCGGCACCATGCCGAAGATCATCGCCAGCGTGGTCATCAGGATGGGTCGCAAGCGCACGCGGGCGGCCAGCAGCAAGGCCTCATGGCGGGGCAGGCCAGCCACGCGCTGACCGTCTGCGTCGAGGCGGTCCTCGCGCGAGCGGATCGCAAAGTCCACCAGCAAGATGGCGTTTTTGGTCACCAGGCCCATCAGCATCACCACGCCAATGATCGAGAACATGGACAGGGTAGAGCGAAACAGCATCAGGGCCAGCACCACCCCAATCAGGGTCAGGGGCAGCGAGGTCATCAAGGCCAGGGGTTGCAGGAAACTCTTGAACTGGCTGGCCAGGATCATGTAGATGAAGACGATGGCCAACGCCAGGGCCGACAGCGCATAGCCAAACGACTCCTGCATGTTCTTGGTAGAGCCGCCAAACTGGTAGCGGTAGCCCGAGGGCAGGTTCAGCTCGGCCATCATGCGGCGGATGTCGGCGGAGATTTCGCCGGTGGAGCGGCCCAGGGCATTGGCGCTGAAGGTGATCTCGCGCATCAGGTCGCGCCGGTTGATCTGGTTGGGGCCTGTGTCCTCCCTGACACGGGCGACCTGGTTGAGCTTGACCACGCGACTTGAGCCATCCGTCGCAGTGGCCACTGGAAAGGGAAGTCGCTCCAGGTCCTCAGGGGCGTTGCGAGCCGAGGGGGCCAGGCGAACATTGACGTCGTAGGTCTGGTCATCCGCGGCGCGCCAGTTGCCCACCGTTTGGCCGGCTACCAGGTGGCGCAGTTGGGTGCCGATGCTGCCCACATTGAGGCCCAGATCGGCCGCGGCTTCACGTTGCACATCCACACGGAAGGTCGGCTTGTCGGGCTTGAGGGTGGAATCGACATCGACGATGCCGTGGATCTGCCGCATCCGCTCGACGATGCGGGTGTTCAATCGCGCCAGTTCGGCCAGGTCAGCCCCCATCACCGAGAACTCGATCTGCTTGTTGCCGCCCACCGAGTCGATCTGCCCGATGTGGGTCACCGTGAGGCCCGGTACCTGCGCCAGCCGTGCCCGCCAGGCCACCGACAGGTCGTCGATGCTGCGTTGTCGCTGATGGCGATCCACCAAGCGGATGTAGAGGCTGGCGTAGCTCTTGCCGTTGGCATTGCCGGTGTTGACCGTGGCCAGGGTGTAGCGCACCTCGGGCGACTCGCGCAGGATGTCCGCAACCTGACGTGCCTTGGCCTCGGTGGCTTCCAGCGACGAGCCCATGGGGGTGTTGAAGTTGAGGTTGGTTTCGGAGTAATCGGCCTTGGGCACAAACTCGGTGCCCAGCAGCGGAACCAGCACGATGCTGCCCGCAAAAGTGGTCGCCGCCAGCGCCAAGGTGGCCAGGGGATGCACGAGCGCCCAGCGCAGAACGCGCTGGTAGCCGTGTGCCAGTCGCTCGGTGGCAGCTTCGAACCAGGCGGTCAGGCGGCCGATGGTGCGGTCGTAGCGGCTGCGGCCAGGGGCCGCCTGATTGCGGTGGATGCTGGGGTCGTGCCAGACGCTGGAGAGCATCGGGTCCAGGGTGAAGCTCACGAACATCGAGATCAGCACCGCAGCGACGATGGTGATGCCAAACTCATGGAAAAACTTGCCAATGATGCCCTGCATGAAGCCAATGGGCAAAAACACGGCGACGATGGAGAAGGTGGTGGCCAGCACCGCCAGACCAATCTCCTGTGTGCCGTCCAGCGCCGCCTGGTAGGACGACTTGCCCATTTGCACATGGCGCACGATGTTCTCGCGCACCACGATGGCGTCGTCAATCAACAGCCCCACACACAGCGAGAGCGCCATCAGCGTCACCATGTTGATGGTGAAGCCAAAGATGTACATGAACAGAAAGGTGCCAATGATGGCGATGGGCAGTGTGAGCCCGGTGATGACGGTGGAGCGCCACGAGTTGAGAAACAGGAACACGATCAACACCGTCAGCAGCGCACCTTCCACCAGGGTGCGGCGCACGTTGTTGACGGACACGCGGATCATGCGAGAGCCGTCATACACGGGTTCAAGCCGCATGCCCGGGGGCAGTTGCGCACGCAAGTCCGCGGTGAGCCGGTTCAGACCATCGATGACATCGATGGTGTTTTCGTCCTGCGATTTTTGTACCGTCAGCAGCAGCGTGCGCTCGCCGTTGTAAAGCGCCAGGTTTTCAAGTTCCTGCGGTCCGTCATGCACGGTGGCCACTTGCGAGAGGCGAACCACACTGGTGCCACGCCGCGCCACGATGATGTTGCCAAAGTCTTCCGGGCGCAGCATGCGCGCCTGCACCTGAATCACGCGGTCTTGGCTGAGCGAGCGGATCGCGCCCACGGGCACGTCCTGGTTTTCCGAGCGCACCGCCTGGACGACTTGGTCGGCGCTCACCCCCATGGCTTCCATCGCTTGCGGGTTGAGGTACAGGTTGATCTCGCGTTTGGTGCCCCCCACCAGGGTGACCGAGCCCACCCCGCGCACATTCTCCAGGCGCTTCTTGAGCACCTGATCGGCCCAGTTGGTGAGCTCCACCGCCGAGGGGGCCTGGCCCTGGGCCGTGGCGGCGTCGGGCAACACCGCCAGGGACCAGATGGCGCGGCTCGAGGGGTCAAAGCGCAGGATGCGCGGCTCTTTCACCTCGGTGCGCAGCAAGGGGCGCACGAGGCCCACTTTCTCGCGCACATCGTCGGCCGCCTTGCGTCCGTTGATGTGGAGCTGAAACTCGATCACCACCACCGACTGCCCCTCATAGCTGCGGGAAATCAGCGAGTTGATACCGGCAATCGAATTGACCCCTTCCTCGATTTTTTTGCTGACTTCGGTCTCGACAATTTCAGGGGAGGCCCCCGGGTATTCGGTGGTGATCACCACCACCGGGAAGTCGATGTTGGGAAACTGGTCGATCTGCAGCCGCTGGTACGCAAAGAGGCCCAGCACCACGAAGGCGGCCATCACCATCGTGGCAAAGACGGGGTTGTGCAGGCTGACGCGGGTGAACCACATGGCTCAGCGACTCGGTGTGAACTGCACGGCCAGGCCAGGACGCAATCCGCCAAGCGAGCCGGCCAGCACCTGGGCGCCGGCATCCAGGCCGATGACTTCCACCCAGGTTTCCGCCAGCGGTTGATCGACACGCGAACCGCGCAGACCCAGTTGCACGGTGCGATGCGCCACCTGCGCGTTGTCCACCACCTGCACATAGGGTTGTGAGCGATCGGTGCGCACACTGCTCAGCGGCACAGCCAACACCTCCCGCACATCGGTACCAATCACGCCTTGGGCAAAGAGCCCCTGACGCAGCCCGGGCTCTCCTGGCACATGCAGGTAGGCCAGCACGCTGCGACTGCCCACCTGCGCACTCGGGTTGATGCGCTGCACGCGGGCTGCCAGCGCCTGCGGTAGCCCCTCGATCTGCAGGCGTGCGGTTTGACCCACGCGCACGCCCACGGAATCGGCAACGCTCAGTGTGGCTTCCAGCTCCAGCTGGGCCAGGCTCACCCATTCGAGCACACGGGCGTCGATGGCCATGCGCTCGCCGGGTTGTGCCAGACGGGCCGATACCACGCCGGTGAAGGGGGCCTTGAGCACCGAGTCCTCCAGCGATTTACGCGCCACATCGGCGCCGGCTTGTGCGGCGCGGAAGGTGGCTTGGGCCGACTGCAAACTGGCCAGCGAGGTGTCGAGAGCCGTCTTCGAGATGAAGCCCTGGTCGACCAGGGCGCGGTTGTTGTCAAACTGGCGTTGTGCAATGTCGATCTGTGCGCGTGCTGCTTCGGCTTGTTCCTCGGCCTGACGCACGCGGCGCTGGAATTCCGTGGGGTCGATGCGAGCCAGCACCTGACCGGCCTGCACGCTGTCGCCCTCGCGCACCTGCAGGTCTAGCAATTCGCCCGCCACCCGCGCCTTGACCACGGCGGACTGGACTGCCCGCAAGGTGCCCGAGACCGGCAAGCCTTGTTGCAGGCGTTGGGGGGCCGTCACGGTGATGTCCGAGCGGGCGATCTCGATGTGTTGGGTGTGGCTGGTGGCGGCAGGTGCCTGAGGGGCAGAGGCAGGTTTGCGCGTTTGCATCCAGACGGCGGCGCCTGCCACGAGCACAACGCCCAGGCCGATCAACAAGGTGGTGCGTGAGAATTTCATGAGGAAGCGGGAGAGAGCAGCCCATGCAGCAACAAATCCACATGGGTCATCAAAAAGGCCAGGGGGTCGAACGAGGCATCCTGTGGCGTGCAAGGCACGATGGAGTGCCGCCAGGTCATCACAAACACCATGGCGCTGACGATACTCATCACCGCCTGTGACACGTCGATAGGGCGAAACTCGCCCCGGTCGATGCCGCGTTGCAGGATACGACCCAGCAGTTCGCGACCGGGTTGCACCACCGAGGTCTGGTAGTAGGCGGCGATTTCGGGGAAGTTGTGAGCTTCGCTCAGCACCAGTTTGGTGAGCCCGCCCGCTGGGGTGTTGCCAATGCGTTCCCACCAGGACTGCAGGCCGCTGCGCAGCAGGGCCTCGGTGGGGCCTTGAAAGTCCTCGAACTCCTGGCCCATGGCCAGAAAATGGTCGGCCAGCCGTGTGCGGATGACCTCACGAAAGAGGTCTTCCTTGGACTGGAAATACAGAAACAGGGTGCCCTTGGACACGCCTGCCCGCGCTGCCACTTCTTCAGACCGGGTGGCCGAAAAGCCCTTCTCCACGAACAGCTCCAGGGCGGCCTGGATCAGCTCGCCCGGTCGCGCCTCCTTGCGGCGTTCACGTCGCGCCACAGGGGGGGGCTCGGGGGATAGGGTGGTGTCGGACATATTAATGACTGATTGGTTAGTAATGTACGCCGTCCAGTGCAGCATCGTCAAGTTGATGGCCGACTGGGGACGGGGACATGGGGGCCGAATTAAGATGCCCCCATGACTGAGCGCACGATCACACTGGGTGGGGGGTGCTTCTGGTGCACAGAAGCGGTGTTTGTTCGCGTCCGGGGCGTCCTGGACGTGGAGTCGGGGTATTGCAATGGCCATGTGCCCAACCCGACCTACGAGCAGGTCTGCGACGGCAACACGGGTCACGTGGAGGTGGTGCGTCTGCGCTATGACGAGCGCGTGATCGATCTGCGCAGCCTGCTCGAGATCTTCTTCACCATACACGACCCCACCACGCTGAACCGGCAGGGCAATGATGTCGGCACGCAGTACCGCAGTGGTATCTACACCGAGTCAGAGGAGGACGCCGAGCAGGCGCGGGCCTTCATCCAGGCGCTGACACAGGCGCGGGCGTATGCATCGCCCATCGTGACGGAGGTGCAAGCGCTGTCGATGTACACCCCGGCCGAGGCCTATCACCAGGACTACTTCGAGCACCATCCGAACCAGGGCTACTGCGCCTTTGTGGTGGCCCCCAAGGTGCTCAAACTGGAAAAGGCGTTTGCCCGCTGGTTGAAAGACTGAGGGCCTGCTCCCGCAGACGTCTCACCCTGCCGATGGGGGGTCGCACCGCGCTTCAAGGAGCGAGGCGTTCGCGAACCCAGGCAGCGGTTTCTGTGGCGGTGTCGTCTTGGCGGTAGCGCAGTCGGTCGTGCAAGCGGCTCTTGCGCCCTTGCCAGAATTCCCAGCGGTCGGGCACCAGACGGTAGCCGCCCCAGTGCGGCGGACGCGGCGGTTGTAACAAGAATTGTGCACCATACTTCGCCGCGTTGGTGACCAGCACGGTTCGCGACGAGATGACCTGGCTCTGCGGGCTGGCCCAGGCACCAATGCGTGAATCCAGTGGACGACTGCGGTAGTACTCGTCGCTCTCGTGTCCGTCCACTTTCTCCACCCGGCCTTCGATGCGCACCACGCGCTCCAATTCGACCCAGTGAAACTGCAGGGCGGCGCACGGGTTGCCCGCCAGCTCCTGGCCTTTGCGGCTCTCGTAGTTGGTGAACCACACCAGGCCGCGCGCGTCGCAGCCCTTGAGCAACACCACGCGCGTGCTCGGACGCAAGTCTGAGCCCACGGTGGCCAGGGTCATGGCGGTGGGCTCAGGCAGTTGAGACTGCATGGCTTCGTTGAGCCATTGTTGGAACTGCCCAAGCGGGTCGGCGTGGGACGCCGACTCGTCGAGTTCGGCGCGTTCGTAGCTTTTGCGGATGTCGGCCAGTGAGGTCATGGGCGCATCTTAATGCAGCCTCGACAGGTCCTGGCGTTGTGTCTCCCGCATGGCGCGACCGAGCGACCAAGCGCCATGCGCTTTAACGCTTTAACGCCCCTTGGCTTTGCGCCAGGCCTCGAAATCGAGTTTGGATTGTTCTTCGGTGGGTGGGTACAGCCCGAGAATGCTGCGGCCTTCCAGTACCTTCTCGGTGACAAAGTCCTCGAAGGCGGTCATCTCGGTGGCTTCATGGGCGATCTCATCGGCCAGGTGCGCCGGAATCACCACCACGCCTTCACGGTCGCCCACCATGACATCCCCCGGGAACACCGCCACGTCGCCGCAACCGATGGGCACATTGATGTCCAGGGCCTGGTGGAGCGTGAGGTTGGTGGGGGCGGAGGGGCGGTTGTGATAGGCCGGGAACTCCATCTCGGCGATTTCGGGCGAGTCACGGAAGCCTCCGTCGGTGACGACGCCGGCACAGCCCCGCACCTTCAGTCGCGTGACCAGGATGGAGCCGGCGGAGGCCGCGCGCGGATTCTTGCGGCTGTCGAACACCATCACCGCACCGGGGGGGCATTGCTCCACGGCCACCCGTTGCGGGTGGCTGCGGTCTTGAAACACGCTGATGGGGTTGAGGTCTTCGCGCGCCGGGATGTAGCGCAGCGTGAAGGCCTCACCCACCATGTTGGGCAGCTGGCCGTTGAGCGGACGCACGTCCTGGATGAACTGGTTGCGCAGACCGCGTTTGAAGAGGGCGGTGCACAGTGTGGCGGTGCTGACCTTGCGCAGCTGGTCTCGGGTGGAGGGGTTGAGCGCCATGGGGGAGGCCTTTCAGAAAATGACCGGCTCGCTCACCGGCGCGCCAAAACTGGTTTCCAGGTAATCGAAGTCGCAACCCTCATGCGCTTGCATGATGTGCTGGCTGAACATGTGGCCATAACCGCGCTCGAAGCGCTTGGGCAGGGGTTGCCAGGCGGCCTTGCGACGCGCAAGTTCGGTGTCCGACACCTCCATGTGGATGCGACGGGCCGGAATATCGATGGTGATCATGTCGCCGTTTTGCACCAGGGCCAGGGGTCCGCCGATGTACGACTCGGGCGATACGTGCAGCACGCAGGCACCGTAACTGGTGCCGCTCATGCGCGCGTCGCTGATGCGCAGCATGTCGCGCACACCTTGTTTCACCAGCTTGGTGGGGATGGGCACCATGCCCCACTCGGGCATGCCAGGGCCGCCCTGCGGTCCGGCGTTGCGCAGGATGATGACGTGGTCTTCGGTGACGTCCAGGTTCGGGTCGTCGATGGCCTTCTTGAGGCTCGGGTAGTCGTCAAACACCATCGCCGGGCCGGTGTGCTGCTGGTACTTGGCACTGCAGGCACTGGGCTTGATCACACAGCCGTCAGGCGCCAGGTTGCCGCGCAAGACGGCCAGTGCGCCCTCTTGGTAGATCGGTTGGCTGAGCGGGCGAATCACGTCGTCGTTGTAGACCTCAGCGCCTTCGAGGTTCTCGCCGGTGGTCTTGCCGGTGACGGTCAGTGCGTCCAGGTGGAGCAGACCGCCGTCGCGCAATCGGCTCATCAAACCCTTCATGCCGCCCGCGTAGTAGAAGTCTTCCATCAGGTAGGTGTCCCCGCTGGGGCGGATGTTGGCGATCACCGGCACCTTGCGGCTGAAGGCGTCGAAGTCGTCCAGCGTGATCGCGCAATGCGCACCGGCGCGACGTGACATGGCCACCAGGTGGATGATGGCGTTGGTGGAGCAGCCTTCGGCCATGGCCACGGCCAGCGCGTTTTCAAAATTCTTGCGGGTGAGGATGCGCGCGGGCGTGAGGTCTTCCCACACCATGTCCACAATGCGGCGACCGCAGGCCGCGCCCATGCGGGCATGGTTGGCGTCCACCGCTGGAATGCTGGAGGCGCCCGGCAGCGCCAGGCCCAGGGCCTCGGTGATGCCCATCATGGTGGCGGCGGTGCCCATCACCATGCAGGTACCCGCGCTGCGCGCAATGCCGGCCTCGACTTCCATCCATTGGGTTTGCGTGATGTTGCCGGCACGGCGTTCGTCCCAGTACTTGAAGGCGTCCGAACCCGAGCCCAGGGTCTTGCCTTTCCAGTTGCCTCGCAGCATGGGGCCAGCGGGCAGGTAGATGGCGGGGATGCCCATGGAGAGCGCGCCCATCAGCAGGCCGGGCGTGGTCTTGTCGCAACCGCCCATGAGCACCGCGCCGTCGATGGGGTGGCTGCGCAGCAATTCCTCGGCTTCGATGGCCAGCAGGTTGCGGTACAGCATGGTGGTGGGTTTGACAAAGTTCTCGGCCAGCGAGATGGCCGGCAACTCCAGCGGAAATCCCCCGGCCTGCAGGATGCCGCGCTTGACGTCTTCCACGCGCTCCTTGAAGTGCGAGTGGCAGTTGTTGATGTCGCTCCAGGTGTTGAGCACTGCGATCACCGGCTTGCCTTGCCAGTCGCTGTGGTCGTAGCCCATCTGCATGGCGCGAGAGCGGTGGCCAAAGGAGCGGAAATCGTCGGGGGCGAACCAGCGGGCGCTGCGCAACTGGTCGTAGGTCTTGCGAGTCATGGTGGACTTTCTCGGGAAGATCAGGAAGACAAGCCGCGAGCATAGTCGAACTGGCGCGGCCGCTGGGTGTGGATTTCCAGTAGGGGACTCACACGAGACAGGTGGCCGCGGGTCAGGCGGTGGCAGCGCAACCCTGGCGGGCCGCAGGCGTGGTGCCCCAGGGCGATAGGGCTAAGATGACCGTCCATGACCTCCCAACCCTTGAGCCCTCAAAGCCCGGTGGTGATTGTGCTGGCCGCCGGTCGAGGCGAGCGTTTCCGCGCGGCTGGCGGGCAGACCGGCAAGCTGGAGGCGTTGCTGGCCGGCAGGCCTGTGCTGGACCATGTGCTAGATGCCGTGCGGCACAGTGGCCTGCTTTGCCACGTGGTGCGACCGCAGCACCTGGCGCACTTGCCCGGCGCTGGCATGGGCGACAGCATTGCATCGGGCGTGCGCGCCACGGCAGACGCCGCGGCTTGGCTGGTTCTCCCTGGCGATCTTCCGCTGATCCGACCCGACACCTTGCGCCGCGTGGCCGACGCTCTCATGGCCTTGCCGCCTGGGCAGAGCACCGTACAGCCGCAGTTCCGAGGCCAACGCGGACATCCGGTGGGTTTTCGCCGACCGTGCCTGGCGGCTTTGTGCGCTTTGCAGGGTGACGAGGGCGCCCGGGGCGTTCTGCGGGTATGGCCGGCGCAGCAGTTGGACGTGGACGACGAGGGGGCGGTCTGGGACGTGGACACGCCCGAGCGGTTGCAGGTGGCTGCCGGCCGTTTAGCCTGAGGCGTGTGCGAGCAATTTCTCCAGCGCCCGGTCCCGGATGCCCAGTGCGCGCAAGCTTTCCAGGGTCTGGCGCGCGTAATCCAGCGTGTGCCCGAAGCGACCACCCACCCGGTCGCTGAAGATTGCGCGGTACTGCGCGGCACTGAGCACACCCGTGTGGCTCGGACTGCGATGCGGCAGGGTGAAAGCCAGGGCCCGCACAGGGGCCGGTTGCCCCGCCTCGAAGTGGCAGCGCAACCACTGCGGTTGGTAGACACCCGAGGGCATCTCACGGGCCCACAGCTGGTGCAGCACGGTTTCACCCTGTGAGCGCGGCACGCGCAACACCATGCCCCGGCACATGCCGCCTCGAAGCAGGGCGAACACCAGACCGGGTCGCTCGGGCGTGCCACGGTTGAGACGGCTCCACATGGCCAGGGCGCGGTGCCAGCCGTGCACGCGGGCGAGGTGCTGTTCAGCCACCTCGAAGTCGGGGCGCCAGATGAGCGAGGCGTAGGCAAATACCCACAAATCCTGTCGACCTCCCCAGGTGCGCAACGCCTCGTCTAGCAACGGCGCCGGGTTGCGCACCACGGGGAGAGCGGGAGGTGACAGCATGATGCTGCGGGAGTCCGTTCGGGTGGGTTGACGGGGCGGTGATCGACACGGTGTCCAGACCGCACCAAGGGAATTCAGGGGCGTTGAATCAACTCGATCTTGTAGCCGTCGGGGTCCACCACGAAGGCGATGAACGTGTTGCCGCCCTTGACAGGCCCGGGCTCGCGCGTGACCTTGCCGCCCGCTGCACGCACCTGGTCGCAGGCCGCCACCACGTCTGGCACGCCCAGCGCGATGTGTCCGAAGGCGGTGCCCATCTCGTACTGCTCCACGCCGTAGTTGTAAGTGAGCTCGATCTCGGCGTGGTCCGGGTTGCTGCCATAGCCGACAAAGGCCAGCGAGTACTGCTGATCGGGCCGATCGGTGGTGCGCAACAGTTGCATGCCCAGGGCCTGGGTGTAAAAGTCGATCGAGCGCTGGAGGTGGCCGACGCGGATCATGGTGTGCAGAAGTCTCATGGGGGTGTGAGTGAGGAAGTGAGGAGAAAACTGTAACGCAACTCAGCGGTCACGGTGGAGGATCAGGTCGCCGCGTGCCAGAGTTGCGCCAGGTGACGGGCACGTTCACCCACCTGCTGTGCACTCAGGCCGGGTTTGTACAGCGATGAACCAAAGCCAGCACCACTGGCGCCGGCGGCACGGTACGCCGCGAGGTTGTCGGCGCCCACGCCACCCACCGGCAGCAGCACATGCGAGGGGGGCAGAACCGAGCGCCAGGATTTCAACACCAACGGGGTGATCATCTCGGCGGGGAAGAGCTTGAGGCCGTGGGCGCCGGCGGCCAGCGCGGCAAAGGCCTCGCTGGGGGTGCTCACGCCGGGGACACTGATCAACCCCTGCGCCGCGCTCTCGCGCACCACACTCGGATCGAAGTGCGGTGACACAATCCATTCGCCTGCAGCGGCCTTCACCTCGCGCACCGACTGCACAGACAACACCGTGCCGGCCCCGACCAGGGCTTGCGGGACGTGTTCGCGCAGCAAGGCAATGCTGCGCAACGGGTCGGGCGAATTCAGCGGCACCTCGATCAGGCGCCAACCGGCTTGCACCAGGACCTGGCCGATCGCCACCACCTCGGTCGGTTGCACGCCACGCAGGATGGCAACCAGCGGCAGGTGGGCGAGGCTGTGATGCCAGCGGGCCTCAGGGGTTTGGGCAGTGTTCATGGTGTGCGTTGACGTAACGGAGCAGCGAGAGACAGAAGTCCCGTCCAGGTGGCGGTGTCGCCCAGGGCTTGGGGCGGGACACCCCGCAACGCCAGGGCTCGGGCATAGCGGGTCTGCAAGGCGCTGGAGCCCACCACCCAGACGGTTTGTTCGGTGCTGAGGTCTTGGGCGCGCAATTCTTCTCCAATCACCAGCCCCGAGAGGTGGCTCGCCAGGGCCAAGGGGGTGGCGCGTTGCATCAAGGCCTGGGTGCGCACGCCAAAGAGGTGGTGCAGCACACTGCCGCCTTGCAGGCTCAGGCGCACGCCTTGATCAAAATGCGCCTCGTCCAACGGCTCGTCGGACGTCATGGGGGGCAGGGTACGGCCCAGGATCGAGTGCTGGCGCATCACCGCGTACAACTCGCCGGTCATGAAGCTGCTGAAGTGCTCAATACGGCCCGCGCGAACCGTGACCCACTTGCTGTGCGTGCCCGGCAGGACCAGTTGCGCATCACGCAAGCCCTGCAGTTGCAAGCATCCCAGAATTTGCACTTCCTCGCCGCGCATCACGTCCGGCGCGTGCGGGTGTTCGCAGCTGAGGCCGGGCACCAGGGCGATGCGTTGCGGTTCTATCCAGTGCAGGTGCGATGCCAATTCGGCCTGTCCGGCGGGGCAGGGGCAATAAGGTGCCAGCGCCCATCCTTGCGCGCTGCCGGCCATGCCGCTGATCAGGCACAAGGCGTCCGGTTCGTTCAACCAGTCGCCGCACAAAGCCTGCAGGGCGTGGGGAAAGCCTCCGGCGGGTACTTTCAGGATGCCCTGGTCGCTGTGGCGGGTCTCCAGCACGGCCTGATCTGGCGCAAAGGCCGCGCGCAGCGAACTCGTGCCCCAATCCACCATCACCAGGGGCCGCAGCGGGTTGGATGCGTGGCGGGTCATGCGCATCAGCCCAGCAGCGCCTGGACCTGATCGGCTCGGGGCAGGGGGGCCACCGCCCCAAACCCCTGGACGGCCAGCGCCGCAGCAGCATTGGCGTAGCGCACAGCGTGGTCGAGGTCATCGCCCTGTGCCAGACGGGCCAGCAAGTTGCCGGCGAAACAGTCGCCCGCGCCCGTGGCGTCCACACAGGTCACGGCGTGGCCTGGCACATGGCGTTGCGAGCCTCCCTCGCTGATGGTGGCACCCAGGGCGCCGCGCTTGAGCACCACGCGCGAGGCGCCCAGTTGGTGTGACCAGTCGATGATGGCTTGCGGATCGTCCTGGCCGCACAAGGGGTGCACGTCCTCCAGGCTGGGAAGAAACACGTCGCACATCGATACCGCCTGTTGCAGGCAGGCACGGGCACGCGCCAGGGGCCAGAGCTTCAAACGCAGGT
>JACCEE011552003.1_pt1 | contig 22395 bp, 20 predicted proteins | sample 7449931 | NCBI WGS metagenome assembly JACCEE01 (sample SAMN15323457, study PRJNA562643) | freshwater metagenome | isolation source: river surface water | place: USA:Blue River Watershed | collected 2017-08-19 | reverse complement strand
TTCATCCATTGCTTGCCGTATTCGTAGCCTTTAAAAAGAGGCTGCCAATAGGGTTCTTGGGTTTTACCCAAATCCAGCGCTGCGCCAATGGCTGGGACGTGTGAGGTAAATACAGAGGCTGTAATTTTTGCCATGATCAGTTTGCTTTCTTAGCGGCCGAGCCTTGAGGTTGCTTGTGTGCTTGTGCGTCGCCGTCTTCGCCAATGAATCGATTGCCCTCGACAGAGCGACCACCACTGATCATCATGTTGCGATACTCTTCTTCGGTCATGCCCGTCATAGAGCCGGCCATTTGCTGGAAGCTCTTGCCGTCAGTGGCACCAATTTTGGCCAAGAAATAGATGTTGCCACCCGTGCGCATGCACCAATTTAAGTCGCGGGCCATCACGGCTTGCTTCTGCTCTTCGGTCATGTCCCACTCATCAAGGTAGGCACGTTCATTGGCTTTGAATCGTTCACGGTTTTCAGCTTTCATGAGCGACATGCAAAACTGATTGATCCAATAGCCTTTGCGGCTTTGTTCCGCATCGAAAATGATGGTGCCGGGCACATCCAAATAGGGTTTGTCTAAAGACATTAAATTTTCTCCTCAGGCCAGTACAAGCGCATCGGGTTATCGACCAACAATTTTTGTTGTTGTTCAGGAGTGGTGGCAATGTGGGGAATAAAGTCCACCAACAAACCATCGTCTGGCATGTGTTTTTTCAGATTGGGGTGTGGCCAATCTGTGCCCCACAAAACGCGATCTGGAAACGCTTCAACAATGGCCTTGGCAAAAGGAACCACGTCTTGATATGCATTTTGCTCGCCGTTTAAAGCAGGTGCGCCTGTGACCGACAAACGCTCAGGGCAAGTTACCTTGCTCCAAACATTTGGATGCTCGCGCATGAACTTCATGAACAATTGAAATTGAGGGCCATCAACAGGCAATTTGACATCGGGCGTGCCCATATGGTCCACCACCACAATGGTTGGCAAGCCTGTGAAAAAGTCCCACAACTCTGGCAAATCTACCGCTTCAAAATAGATCACAACATGCCAACCCAACTTGTTAATGCGGGTGGCAATTTCCATCAATTCTTCTTTGGGTGTGAAGTCGACCAAGCGCTTGACGAAGTTAAAACGAACACCGCGAATACCTGCCTCATGCATGGCCTGCAATTCTTCGTCAGTGACTGAGCGCTTCACAGACGCAACACCGCGTGCTTTGCCATTCGAATTTAGCAATGCATCAACCGTTGCACGGTTGTCAGTGCCGTGGCAAGTGGCACCCACCACCACATTGCGTGCAAAACCCAAGTGGTCGCGTAGCGCGTACAACTGATGTTTAGACGCATCGCATGGCGTGTACTTTCGCTCTGGTGCGTAGGGAAATTCTGCGCCAGGACCAAACACATGGCAATGCGCATCGACGGCACCTGCCGGTAATTTGAATTTTGGTTTGCTAGGGCCTGCGTACCAGTCTAGCCAACCAGGCGTTTTTTGAAATTCCATGATGTTTAAATTTCTACAAATGAATTAATCGATGTACTTCAAACCTGCTTTGGCCAAAGGCTCACGCATGTTGTACATGTCCAAACCTAAAACGCCTGCCGCCAATTTGGCACGCTTCTCACCCTCATTGGCTTCACGTGCCTCGGCTGCATCCGCCACTTTTTGAGCCCAAGCTGCAGGGACCACCACCACGCCGTCGTCATCGGCCACAACAGCGTCACCAGGATTGACATTGACGCCTGCACACACCACTGGAATGTTGACAGAACCCAAGGTTGATTTGATGGTGCCCTTGGCGCTGATGCCTTTGCTCCAGACAGGAAAGCCCATGGCCGTCAATTCGCGGACATCGCGAACACCCGCATCGATGATCAAGGCCTTGGCACCACGGGCCATGAACGATGTGGCCAACAAGTCGCCAAAGAAACCATCGCAGTTGTCAGCGCTGATTGCGGCAACCACCACATCGCCGGGCTGAATTTGCTCTGCGACGACGTGCATCATCCAGTTATCACCAGGGTGCAACAACACCGTGACGGCAGTACCCGACACGGGCGCACCACTGTAGATGGGACGCATGTACCTTTGCATCAAGCCAACGCGGCCCATGGCTTCGTGGACAGTTGCCACACCAAAACGGCCTAATTTTTCGACGGCCGCTTTGTCTGCGCGGGTGATGTTACGTTTGACAATTCCGAGTTCTGTCATGGTCATTTCATTGAGTTAAGTTGCAGGATTCAGAGCACAGAAAATTAAAGGCCCTTAGCTTTTAAATGTGCATCTAAGCGAGGGAACACACGGCGTGTATTGCCTTCGTAAATTTTGTAACGTTGATCGTCGTTCAAAATGTCAGATGACTGGATGTAGCGCTTGGTGTCGTCAAAATAATGGCCTGTTTCTGGGTCAATGCCACGCACCGCACCAATCATTTCAGAAGCAAACAAAATGTTTTCTACTGGAATCACTTTGGTCAACAAATCAATGCCGGGCTGGTGATACACGCAGGTGTCAAAAAAGATGTTGTTGAGCAAGTGGTCTTTCAACAATGGCTTTTTGAGTTCTTGCGCCAAACCACGGAAGCGTCCCCAGTGGTATGGCACCGCGCCACCGCCATGGGGAATCAAAAACTTCAAGGTTGGAAAATCTTTGAACAAATCAGAAGTGAGACACTGCATGAAGGCTGTGGTATCGGCATTCAAATAGTGAGCGCCTGTGGTGTGAAAACAGCTGTTGCAGCTGGTGCTCACGTGAATCATGGCGGGTACGTTGTACTCCACCATTTTTTCGTAAATGGGGTACCAGTGTTTGTCGCTCAAGGGCGGCGAGGTCCAGTGGCCGCCGGATGGGTCTGGGTTTAAGTTGATGCCCACATTGCCAAACTCTTTGATGCATTTTTCCATTTCAGGAATGCATGTGGCAGGGTCAACGCCTGGCGATTGAGGCAACATGGCCACAGGCACAAAGTGTTCTGGGAACAATTGACTGACGCGGTAGCACAACTCGTTGCAAATGGCCGCCCAGGTAGATGACACATTGAAGTCGCCAATGTGATGGGCCATGAAACTGGCGCGCGGGCTGAACAATGTAATGTCAGAACCGCGCTCTTTCATCAAGCGCAATTGATTGGTTTCAATGGATTCACGCAACTCATCGTCGCTGATTTTGAGGTCAGCAACTTTGGGCCCAAGCTCTGGCGTGTTCAAGTTTGCAATTTGCGCATTGCGCCAGTTTTCAAGGGCCTTGGGCGCAGTGGTGTAGTGACCATGACAGTCAATGATCAAAGGTTTTTGTTGACTCATGTTGTTTCCAATGAATAAAAATAAATGTCTGAAATTTCTTTAAGCTTTGCCAGCCCAAATCGATGCCGGCACCATGGCCTCTCCTCGCATCAGCAAACGCGCGGTCCGCAGCAAAGCGGCTTGCTTGACCAGTTGACCGCCAGGCAAATGACTCGCAGCTTCTGTTTGCAAAGCCACACTGAATTCACCCGTGGGATGTTCAACAGACACGTTCTTGGTCAAGCCCGATGGCATCACTGCAACGCCTTCACACACAGAGCCTTGAAGCACACATGCAGTGCCCACAGTGACAGCGGCCAAAACGCCAATGGCATCGTGGCAAACATGGGGAATAAAACTTCGCGTAGCAATAGCGCCGCCGTTTTGGGGCGCTGCAATGAGCGTCATTTTGGGATAATTTTTTTGACTCACGTCACCAAGTCCCATCAAAAGAGACACCTGCAATCTCAGTGCCTCAATTTTGGCCTTGAGTTCTGCGTCGGCATTCATGTCGGCCACCGATTCATAGCCTGTGCGGCCCACATCGGTGGCTTTGAACATCACCAAAGGCATCCCGTTGTCGATGCATGTGACATCCAAAGTGAAGGGTTCAAATCCCGCACCTGTGACTGTCAATGTGTCTTTGACACGGCCAGTTGGCAACAAGCCTTCGCACACAGAGCCCGCTGTGTCCAAGAAATTGATGACAACTGGCGCAGATGTACCTGGCGCACCATCAATTCGCGCAACCCCTTCGTACTGCACAACGCCGCCCTTGGTATCAACAGTAATGTCGCATTGCATGTCTGTGTTCAAGGTCAGAACACGAAATGTGCTTTGATCGCCCTGCGCTTTGACCATGCCCGTCTCGAGGGCAAAAGGCACAACGGCAGCCAGCATGTTGCCGCAGTTGGGGGTGGTGTCGACGGTGTCCTTGTCGGGTTGCAACTGCGCAAACAAAAAGTCCAGATCGACACCGGGTTCTGAGCTTTTTCGAACAATGCCCACCTTGCTGGTCAATGGGTGCGCACCCCCCAAGCCGTCAATTTGTCGTTTGTCAGGTGATCCCATGGCCGCCAACAAAACCCGGTCTCGGGTGGCGATGTCTGAAGGCAAATCAGCCTCATTGAAAAATGGCCCCTTGGAGGTACCGCCCCTCATCAACAGACACGGAATGGCGGTTTGTGAACTTTGATTCATAGAAAGCAATAGCGTGAATGGGTGGAGGTTTTCATATTGGAGTTAGAGATTCTCAATTGCTGGCCCTAGAACACCAAGAGACAGTAGACACTACCTGTTAGAACAAAATAGAATACCTGAACATCCGTTATGGAAATTTAATTAAATGGACCTGAAGCAAATTGAATACTTTGTTCGTGTGGCCGAAATGGGTAGCTTCACGCGAGCTGCCATCGCCCTGAATGTCGCACAACCAGCCCTCAGTCGCCAAATTAGATTGCTAGAGGTTGAGTTGCGTCAAAATTTGCTGAAGCGAAATGGTCGGGGCGCCAGCCCCACCGAAGCCGGTCAGTTGTTGCTAGAGCACGGCCGCGGCATTCTCCACCAAGTTGAAAGAGCCCAAGAAGAGATGGCGCGCGCCAGAAGCGGCCTCAGTGGCAAAGTAGCCTTGGGCCTGCCGCCCAGCGTGGCCAGGGTGTTGACCGTTCCTTTGACACGCGCCTTCAGAGCAAAAATGCCTGATGCACAGTTGTCCATCTCAGAAGGCTTAACGGCCGCTATGCAAGAGAGTTTGTTGAATGGCCGACTCGACATTGCCTTGTTGTACAACCCCAAGGCAACCAATGGATTGGAAATCGCTCACCTCGTTCAGGAGGAGCTTTGGCTGGTACAAGCACGTCCATCGGCATTGCAAGAAGACCCTCCCCCTCCGCCCATTCGACTGAAAGATGTGGCCAAACTACCCTTGGTCATTCCAAGCCGGCCCAACGCCATCAGGATGCATGTGGAATCTGAAATGGCTGGCATAGGAAGCCAACCTCAAGTTGCACTCGAGATTGATGGGGTCACCTCCATTTTGGAGTTGGTCGCTGATGGCGCAGGCTCGGCCATCTTGTCAAAAAATGCCGTCACGCGCTCCATCAACCCTTCCGCATTTTCAACCCGTCCCATTTCGGAACCCCAACTCAGCATTCAACTCTGCACGGTTGTCAGCTCATTGCGCCCCACCACATTGACGCAGCAAGCCACACTCAGCCTCATTAGAGAAACAGCCCAAAAACTATTAGAGTCTGCTTGAACCTATGCAACGCCTGTTCTTTACTTCCGCCACCATGCTCTCCTCAATGTTTCAGCGACCCTTGCTTGGCGCTTTGCTGTTGGCTTTGAATTTTTCGACGCCAGCCACTGCACAAACCAGCCCCAACCCCAGCATCAACTACCCTGCCAAAGCCATTCGATTGGTTGTCCCGTTCACGCCTGGTGGCAGTGCCGACATTTTGGGTCGCACCATTGCCCAAGAACTCTCACAGGCATGGGGTCAGCCCGTCATTGTTGAAAACATTGCGGGCGCAGGCGGCAGCATCGGCGCAGACAAAGTGGCCAAGGCGCCTGCCGATGGCTACACACTGCTGATGGGCCACATCGGAACGCTGGCAGTCAACCCATCGCTTTACCCCAAACTCCCCTACAACCCCGTCAAAGACTTTGCGCCGGTTGCATGGGTTGCGCGGGTGCCCAATGTGTTGGTGGTCAATTCACAGTTGCCTGTCAAAAATCTCCAAGAGTTGGTCACGCTTGCAAAATCAAAACCAGGCCAATTAAGCTATGGCTCGGGCGGTAATGGCAGCGCTGCCAATCTTGCAACCGAGTACTTCAAAATGCAAAGCGACATCACGCTGCTGCACATACCTTACCGCGGCACGGCACCCGCAGTGAACGATTTGATGGGCGGACAAATTCAAGTTTTATTCACAGGCGCGCCTGCCGTCATGGGACATGTCAAAAACGGCACACTCCGAGCGTTGGCAGTTTCGAGTCCCAAGCGTTTGGCAGCCCTGCCCGATTTACCCACCGTGGCTGAATCAGGTTACAAAAATTTTGAAGCAGACCAATGGTATGGGGTGGTCGCGCCTGCAGGCACACCGCGCGACATCGTGCTAAAACTCAACCAGCAAATTAATTTGGCACTTAACAGCAACGAGTTAAAGAAACGACTGAGCACCGAAGGCGCCGTTGCAATGCCCGAAACGCCAGAGGTATTTAGCGCCCTGATTGTTCAAGAACTGGCACGCTGGCGCCCCGTCATCAGTTCAGGCCGCGTCAAAGCCGATTGAGTCCAAACAAACAATGAGGCCAAGAAAATTGAACTTACTGAAAGAGTACAGGGCTTCTCAAAGGCTGTGATTTTGGAGCACCCAAAGTAACACGTTGAGCGTGACAAACGATGCCATGGTGGTCACCAACAAGGCGGCTGCACTTAAACCATCGTGACCATGCTTTTGCGTCAAGATGGGATAGATGCCCATGATGGGCATGGCACACGTTAACAACACTGCCGTTCTAAGAACTGGATCAGAAATAGGGATGAACCAAGTTAAAACGACCCACATGACCAAGGGGTGAAGCAGTAATTTTCCGATCGCAATTTGAGACACTTTGGGGCCCATGCCGCGCACTGGCAATCCAACCAAACTGCCGCCGATGACAAACAATGAGAGGGCACCGCTGGCCTGCGCAAACAGCGATACTGCACGGCTCAAACTGGCAGGCAACTGAACACTGAACCATGAAAAAGCAAAACCCAAAACAATGCCCCATATCATGGGATTTTTCAGCATGCCTTTGAGGGTTTGAATCAAAATTTGGTGCCACGATTGCTTGCCAGATCCGGTTTCGGCCCAGGCCAACAAAAGCGGAATGATGAGCAAGTTTTCAACAATCATGTTGAGGGCCAGCGACACGCCCGCAATGGGACCAAGGCTGAGCAAGGCAATGGGATAACCCACAAAGCCACTGTTGGGGCAGGTCATGCCCAAACCATAGCAAGCACTCAAACTGCGAGATGTTTTAAGAACCTTCAGAGCCCAAACAATACTCAGGCTCAATGTGATGATGGACGCTAGCGCGTAGGCGGCCACATATTCAGAATTGAGAACGTCAGTCAAAGACCTCTGGGACAAGGCATTGAACAACAATGCGGGCATGGCCACCTTGACTACGAAGGTGCCAAATGCCCGCATGTCGGTTTTGGCAAAAACACCCCAACGGGTTAGGCCATATCCAAGCGCAATTGCAACATAGATGGGTACAGTGATGGCGAGGATGTCAAGCATTCAGCGCCAACATCTCACTGCTTTTGAATGCCCGCACGTTGAATCACTTCACCCCATCTTTTGGTTTCGCTGCTGAGCAAATCGGCTGCTTGTTGCAGAGAGCTAGGCTGTGGATCTACGTTCATGTCTTGAAGTTTTTTGCGAACGTCAGGATGATTCAAAGCGTTTTGAATTTCTTGGTTTAACTTTTGAACCACATCTTTGGGAGTTTTGGAAGGTGCGGCCAACGCATTCCAAGATGCCGCATACAAGTTGCGAACGCCAGCTTCTTTGGCCGTTGGAACTTGTGGCAAGGCTGATGCACGCTTGTCGCCCGTGACAGCCAATGCACGCAAAGCCTGGCCTTTAATTTGAGGCAGAACCGGCGCCAAAATTTCTACGCCCACATCAATTTGGCCGCCGCGCAAAGCCGTCAAAACTGCAGGTGTGCCATTGAAAGGAACAACCTGCGCATCAATGCCCGCAGTCGACTTGAACAATTCTGCTGCCAAGTTTTGGGTGCTGCCCACATTGATACTGCCAATGTTGAGCTTGCCAGGGTTGGCCTTTGCAAAACTGAGCAGGTCACCCAAGGTGGAAAACTTGGAGTCGTTATTGACCACAATGGCAATGTCGAAGGTGCCCAAAATAGACAGTGGCGTCAGGTCTTTTTCTGCATCATAGGGCAAGGTTTTGAAAAGTCCCGCACTGACAGCCGTTGCGTTTGACATTAAAAGCAAGGTGTAGCCATCCGGTGCAGATTTGGTCACTGAATCAGTTGCCACAACACCACCAGCGCCTGGCTTGTTTTCAATCACGATGCTCTGACCTAAGTTTTCTCCCAACTTTTGGGCCACTGTGCGAGCAGTTAAATCTGCAACACCACCGGCACCAAAAGGCACCACAATTTTGAGTGGCTTATTGGGAAATGCCCCTTGCGCAAAGGCACCCAAACTGATGGATGCCACACACAGTGCACCAAGATATTTGCGTAAAACGCGATTCAATTTCATTTCAAATTCCAAGTGAAGGCGTCAATAACATCAAATGCTGATGTTGACTGTGCCAATTTATGCCCAAAAAACGCTGCCATTTTTTTGATACCAAGATTCAACTTGGCTTTCAACGGATGCTTCAATGCGACTGCGCTTGATTTTCATGGTGGGCGTGAGGAAGCCATTTTCAATGGACCAAGCTTCACTGGCGATGACCAACATGCGCAGTTTTTCGTATTCTGCCAGTTCGGCGTTGACCTTTTCCAAGTGCTGGGCCAATTGGGTTTCAATGTCTGCACGAACCGCAGGGTCTTTCATCTTGGGACGAATGTCTTCCGCAAGGACCACCATGGCATAAGCCGCTGGTTGGGAAACGCCAGACACAATGCTCATCTCAATCATGGGATGCACATTGAGTTTGTTTTCAATTGGGGCCGGCGCAACATATTTGCCCTTGGATGTTTTGAAAAGTTCTTTCACGCGACCTGTGATTTTCAAAAGGCCGTCAGCGCGTTGAGAGCCTTGATCGCCGGTTTTGAAAAAACCATCTGGCGTAAATGACTCAGCATCTAAATCGGGACGCTTGTAATAACCCACCATTTGTCCAGGAGACTTCACCAGAATTTCGCCCTCAGGACTGATCTTGGCTTGAACACCTTCAAGGGGAACGCCCACACAACCGGGCGCATTGATTTGGGTGGTTGAATTGTGAGAGTACGCAAAGTCTTCAGTCATGGCGTAGCCCTCTAAGAGGTTCAAGCCCAACTTGCGATACCAAACAATCAGCTCTGCTGGAATGGGCGCCGAACCGCTGCCTGCCAAAATAACATGGTCAAGGCCTAAGCCTTTGAGAATTTTCTTACGGACCACACCACCCAGCAATGGAATGCTCAAAAGTAGATTCAATTTTGCTGGCGGCATTTTGCTGAAAACACCTTGCTGGAATTTGAGCCACAAGCGAGGTACTGAAATGAACATGGTGGGCTTGGCACGGTTCAAGTCTTGAATGAAGGTGTCTAAAGACTCAGCAAAATAGACATGCGTTCTGCCATGCGCCAATGAACTGGCGCCAACCCAAGCACGTTCAAAAACGTGGGCCAAAGGCAGATAAGACAAAATGCGATTGTCGTCACGATCACCCAAGTTCTCGATCAAAGTTCTGACAATGCCATCTGTGGCGGCCGAAATACGCTCAAAGTTGTGCATCACGCCTTTGGGCTGTCCGGTTGAACCCGATGTGTACATGATCATGGCCAGATCGGTGGGCGCTCTGACAATGTCGCCGCTGAGGGGCGATGTTTGGCTGACCACGTCATCCCACTTTGTGTAGGTGTTGCTGGGCGCAAGTGGAAATGCAATGCAGGGCAAGCTGGGCGGCACAAAAGGCGCTTGCAAGGGCCATGTGTCCAATTTACCTACAAACAAGAAACTGGCTTCGCTGTGGTCCAACACATAGCGAATGGTTTCACCGGATTCGGTTGGAAAAATGGCAACCGTTGTGCCGCCGGCCAACCAAATGGCCAGCTCTGCCATGATGAAATGCGCACAGTTCTTAGAAAGGATGGCCACACGGTCGCCGGGCTTCAAATTTTGCGCTTGGAGATAAGCCGCCATAGAGCGGGCCTGACGCATGGTTTCCTGCCAGGTGTAGTCAATGACTTGACCTTGCCCAATGGGTTGGGTCATGTAGACACGGCTTGCAAGTGTTTTTTCGTGTCCGTAAACGTGATCAAGAATCAACTTTGAGTTCATAAAATACTTTCAAATGACAAGCGTTAAGCAGTGTTTAAAGGAAATGCAAATATTGCCCTAAAGCAGAGACCTTTGCAGTGTGGGCATTGTGCTGAGATTTCGAGGCAAGAACATGCGTTTTTTCTCCTATTTGGCTAGGTTTTTCCCTGATAAGTGGACTGGCGTGCTGTTTATGTTCCAATGATTTGACTGCTTAGAATTTCATCAGACTGCATTCGTTGTCATTTCGCCTTAAGACCCCTCGCATTGCTAAAGGATCAAGCCCATGTTTGTGATTGTTGTGTCCTTGACCCTGGTCTATGTGTTTTTCTGGTTTTGGTACGGCGGCAACGGTCAACCTATGTCGCCCCAAGAAATTGAAGAGGCACTTGCCAAGCTGCAAAGCACTGACCCCGCCCTTGACAATTCAGCAGAAATAGAAGACTTGAGAGACTTGTTGGCATCCGACGATGGCAAAGAATTTGTCATGCAAAACTTGGTCCGATACCGTGCCAAAGCCCTTTATCCAGAAGGCTCTCACTTCGGCGACGACCCTCGTGAGGCCGACAAACGCTATGGCAAATCCATCATCGGTGACTTGCTGCGCTATGGCAATTTGGTCATTTTTATCGCCCGAAAATCTGGGAACTTTGTCACGCCCGATGGCGCTGATCAATGGCACTATGTGGCCATGGTGCGATATCGGAGTCGACGCGATTTTGTGCGGTTTGCCACCCGCGCCAATCAAGCTGACAAATTCATGCACAAATGGGCCGCCATTGAAAAAACGCACGTATTTCCAGTCAAACCTGTCATCAGTTTATTTGCTGTAAGAACCTTGCTTGCGCTTGCCCTGTTTGGCTTAGGCGTGATCCTCACAGCACTGCTTTAAAGCGAGCAGCGTTTTTTTAAATTTGCTGAAAGGCTTGGTATGCTGAGGCCTTGTGCAACGATTTTCTGAATGCCAACATGTCACAAGCTTCTCACAGCCCTGCCAAGCTACCCCAACCTGAATTCGATCGGTTTTACAAGCACACCGAATTGACGCAACTGTTAGAAGAATTTGCCAAGGCCAGACCAGATTTGGTAGAACTGCGAGAACTGGGTCGCAGCTACGAAGACCGCCCCATTTGGATCTTGGTACTGACGCGCAAAAGCACCGGCGCCGACATCGACAAGCCCGCCTTCTGGGTGGACGGCAACATTCACGCAGCAGAACTGACAGCCAGCACCGCTTGCCTGTATTGGTTGCATCAGTTGCTCAGCAAAGATGGTGAGGACGCACAGGTCACTGAGTTGCTCAGTACGCGCGCCATTTATTTGGTACCGCGACTCAACCCCGATGGCGCAGAACTGGCATTGGCCGATCGACCTCGCCACATCCGTTCCTCCACTCGCCCCTACCCTTGGGACGAACCCCATGTCGATGGCTTGACCATCGAGGACATGGACGGAGACGGCCGCATTTTGATGATGCGCATCCCTGACCCACACGGTGGCTGGAAGGTCAACCCCGATGAACCCAGATTGCTCACACCGCGTTTGCCAGGTGAGTTTGGTGGCCAGTATTTTCGGGTCATCCCTGAGGGAAGTTTGCAGCATTACGACGGCATCAACATCAAACCCAATCGGGATGTTGAAGGCCTCGACTTAAACCGTAACTTTCCAGCCTTTTGGCGCCAAGAGCACGAACAACTGGGTGCGGGCCCCTATCCAACCAGCGAGCCCGAAGTGCGCGCCATGGTGGACTTCATAGTCAAGCATCCCAACATTGGCGCAGCGGTCAGTTTTCACACGCACTCAGGCGTTATTTTGCGCCCCATGGGAACACAGAGCGACAACGACATGACGCCCGAAGATTTGTGGATGAACAAGCGAATGTCGGACATTGGCAGCAAGCTCACAGGCTACCCTGCCGTGAGTATTTTTCACGACTTCAAGTACCATCCAAAGGAAGTCATTACAGGCACGCAAGACTGGGTCTATGAGCACTTGGGCGCTTTGTTTTGGACCATTGAAATATGGGCGCCCAATAAGGAAGCTGGCATTACCGATTACGACTGGATTCATTGGTACCGAGACCATCCACCTGAAGACGACATCAAGTTACTCAAATGGAGCGATGAAGTGTGTGGCGGCAATGCGCACGTCGATTGGTATCCCTTCCAACATCCCGATCTGGGCGCCGTTGAATTGGGCGGCTGGGATCGCATGAATTATTGGCGCAACCCACCCGCACATTTGCGAGAACGAGAGGCTGCAAGGTTTCCTGCTTGGTTAAATCAAATTGCCCTGACGCTGCCTAAGTTGGAGTTGCTGCATGTCAAAGCAGACAAATTGGGCAATGACCAATGGCGCGTTCAAATGGCCGTAGGCAATGCGGGCTACTTACCAAGCTACATCACCAAACGCGCTCTGGAGCGCAAGACAGCACGACCCTGCGTTTTTGAAATTGACTTGCCAGAGGGCGCAACACTGCGCATGGGCAAGCCGCGCATGGAAGGCCCTCAATTGGAAGGGCACGCTGCCAGCAATTCACTTCAAGCTTTCTTGCCCAACAAAAACCTCACGGGCGATCGAGCTTTGAACGAATGGATTGTGGAAGCTCCGGCAGGCACGGTTCTCAATTTGACAGCGCATGCTGCAAGGGCAGGCACTGTCAGAACATCCATCACTTTGAAATAACTTATTTCAAACCCAGCAATCGAACCGCGTTGTCTTTCAAAATTCCCGGCATGACTTCGGGTTTGAAACCTGCAACTTCAAAATCCTTCATCCACCGCTCTGGTGTGATGAGGGGGTAGTCGCTGCCAAACAAAATTCGGTCCTTGAGCAAGGTGTTGGCATACTGAATCAGCTGCTTTGGGAAATACTTGGGGCTCCAACCCGACAAATCGATCCAGACATTGGGCTTGTGGGTGGCCACGCTCAGGGCCTCGTCTTGCCAAGGAAAGCTGGGGTGTGCCATGACAATTTGCATGTCGGGAAAATCTATGGCCACGTCATCTAAGTGCATCGGATTGCTATAGGCCAAACGCAAACCACCACCGCAGCGCATCCCCGAACCAATACCGCTGTGACCCGTATGAAAAATAGCGGGTAATTTGTGGGCGTTGATCACTTCGTAAATAGGCCAAGCCATTTTGTCGTAGGGGTGGTAGCCCTGAACTGTCGGGTGAAATTTAAAGCCTTTGATGCCCTCTTCTTTGATCAAGCGCTCGGCTTCGCGCGCACCCATCTTGCCTTTGTGAGGATCGATGCTGCCAAAGGCAATCATCATGTCGCTGTTGTCGCGGGCAGCTTTGGCAATTTCTTCATTGGGGATCCGACGACGCCCAAGCTGTGACTCGCTGTCAACAGTGAACATGACCAAACCTATTTTTCGTTCTCGGTAATAGGCCACAGTCTCGTCGATGGTTGGCCGGCGATTGCTGCCAAAAAACTTGTCAGCGGCACGGTCGTATTCCTCACCGTAATTGTCAAACGGGTTCCAACAACTGACCTCAGCATGGGTGTGAATGTCGATGGCAATCAGGTCTTGGTGTTTCATAAAAACTTTCAAAATACGGGAAAACCCTAAATTTTTAAGCGCCGCTTGGAATCACAATATAGTTATCAATAATAACCTTTTTGATCATTTCTTGCAGCCTTGCAAATTTGATTGAGACTCCGACATCATGACTCAAAACACCCATCCTTTATTGCAACGTGCACAGTCTCAAGGCATTCATTTCGAGATGAATGGGGCTGTGGCCATGGTGCGTTTAAGCCGTCCCTCCAAACGCAATGCCTTGAACGATGGTCTTATTGAAGCCTTGCGCGATGTCTTTCAAAATTTGCCAGAAGAAGCCAAATCAGCCGTTGTATATGGTGAGGGAGATCATTTCTGTGCCGGGCTAGATTTATCAGAACTCAAAGAACGTGACGCTGGCCAAGGAGTTCACCACTCGCGCAGCTGGCATGTTGCTTTGGATGCTGTTCAGTTGGGTCGCGTGCCTGTGGTGGCAGCGCTGCATGGCGCAGTGGTCGGAGGTGGCTTGGAATTGGCAAGTGCTTGTCACATTCGCGTGGCAGACGACAGCACCTTCTTTGCATTGCCTGAGGGCACACGCGGTATTTTTGTTGGCGGCGGCGGTTCGGTCCGTATTCCAAAGTTAATTGGTGTTGCCCGCATGACCGACATGATGTTGACCGGCCGTGTCTACAACGCTGTTGAGGGTGAACGCATTGGTTTAGCCCAATACCATGTGCCCACAGGGACCTCTTTGGAAAAAGCCATTGACTTGGCCCAACGCATTGCCACCAACGCGCCTCTCACCAATTACGCTTTGATGCATGCATTGCCAAGAATTGCAGAACAACCTGCTGACCACGGCTACCTGACGGAAGCACTGATCTCCTCCATTGCCCAAGCCGCACCCGAAGCCAAAGCGCGTGTGAAGGCTTTCTTGGAAGGCAAGGCTGCCAAAGTTCAAAAGAGTTAATCATGAGCTCACCTCAATTTAGACCCCTGCGCTTTGGCGTGACGCGCGTCACTTTGAAAGATGGCGTGCAAGGCACGCACTACCTCAAGGCCGATCAAGAATTAAATGCATATCCCGATCGATTGACTGACAGGCTACAACATTGGGCCATCCATCGACCTCAACAAACCATCTTTGCAAGACGCGTCAAATTGGCCGATGGCAGTTTGGGTGATTGGCGTCATGTCACTTATGCAGAGGCCTGGAACACAGCACGCAACATTGCGCAAGGCCTGATCAATCGGGGCTTGAGTGCAGACCGACCCGTTGTGATCTTGAGCGAAAACAGCTTAGAGCACGCCTTGTTGGCACTGGGCTGCATGGTGGCTGGCGTGCCATTTGTACCCACTTCACCGCCCTACTCACTGGTCAGCCAAGATTACGACAAACTCAAGCACGTCCTGCGCACAGTCACACCAGGCATGGTGTTTGCCAGCGATGCGCGCTATGCCAAAGCCATTGCCGCCACAGTTTCAAGCGACATCGAAATTGTCATGCACGAAGGTGGCGTCGAAGGCAAACAAGTCACCCGTTTTGAAGACTTGTGCAAGACAGCTTCAACTTCGCAAGTAGATGCGGCCATTGCAGCCACAGGCCCTGACACCATTGTGAAATTTTTATTCACCAGTGGTTCGACCAAGATGCCCAAAGCCGTAATCAACACACAGCGTTTGTGGTGTGCTAACCAACAACAGATGGCGCAGTCCATGCCCGTTTTGACCGAATCGCCTTTGGTCTTGGTGGACTGGTTGCCATGGAACCATACCTTTGGCGGCAACCACAACTTCGGCATGGTGGTCTTTCAGGGCGGCACGATGTACATCGACGACGGCAAACCGACCCCCGCCCTGATGCATGAAACTTTGCACAATCTGCGTGAAATTGCACCGACCGTTTACTTCAATGTGCCCACCGGTTTTGAAGCCATTGCTCAGGCCATGAAAACGGATGACTTGCTCAGAAAAACTCTGTTGTCACGCGTACAAATGTTCTTCTATGCGGGTGCTGCCTTGGCGCAACCCATTTGGGACAGCTTGTATGAATCACAAGAGCGCGAAATTGGTCAACGCATTGTCATGACCACAGGTCTTGGCATGACCGAGTCTGGTCCCTTTGGTATTTTTGTCACCAACCCCAATGTCCGGGCTGGCGATTTGGGGGTGCCCACACCTGGCTTGGAATTGAAACTGGTCGACATGGGTGGCAAAACCGAAGTGCGCTACCGCGGACCCAATGTGACGCCTGGCTACTGGCGCAATGACGAAGAAACCAAGGGCGCGTTTGACGACGAAGGCTTCTTCTGCACTGGCGATGCCGTGAAATGGATTGATGAAACCGATGTTCATTTGGGCTTGAAGTTTGATGGCCGTATTGCTGAAGATTTCAAATTGGCAACAGGCACCTTTGTAAGCGTAGGACCCTTGCGCGGCAAGATCATTGCAGCGGGTGCGCCATACATTCAAGACGTGGTGCTCACAGGCATCAACTTGAGAGAAGTGGGCGCCATGGTGTTTCCAACTGCCGCTGTGCGTGCACTCAGTGGCTTGGTCGCAGACGCACCCTTGGCCGATGTATTGGCCAGTACCCCTGTGCTGGCTCAATTTCAAAAGGTCATTGATGAACTGGCCAAAACCGCAACAGGCAGTGCCAATCGCATTGCACGCATGTGCTTGTTGTCTGAGCCGCCCACCATCGACAAGGGCGAGATTACAGACAAAGGCTCGATCAACCAACGTGCGGTTTTGTCACATCGCGCAGACACAGTGGCTGCTTTGCATGAAGATCGTTTGCACTTCATCTTAAAGCCCACCCTCTAATTCAGAAAGCAACAGCATGAGCCAATCCGGATTTTTCAACGCCTTTGACGACGTTTGGATGCACGAAGGTGTTCGCACACCGATGGTGGATTACTGTGGCGCTTTGGGCCACATATCCCCAACCGACATGGGCATCAAAGCAGCACGCGAAGCCCTTAAACGCGCAGACATTCCAGCCAAAGACATTGGCTCTGTTCTGACTGGCAACATGGCACCTGGCGACTTCGATCAATTCTTTTTGCCACGCCACATTGGTTTGTATTCGGGCGTGCCCGTAGAAGTGCCTGCCCTCATGGCTCAGCGCATTTGCGGCACTGGCTTTGAGTTGTTTCGACAAGCGGGCGAACACATTCAATCTGGCGCAGCACAGGCTACCTTGGTGGTGGGCACTGAAAGCATGACGCGCAACCCCATTGCTGCTTTTGATCATCGCACTGGCTTCAAGTTGGGCGCGCCTGTTGGCTTCAAAGACTACATGTGGGAAGCCCTTAAAGATCCCGCGGCCGGCATCAACATGATTCAAACTGCCGAGAACTTGGCCAAGAAGTACAGTATCTCGCGCGAAGACGTTGATGCGTTTGCTTCTGAATCTTTTGCCAAAGCTGTAGCAGCCCAACAGTCTGGCTTTTTGGCTGGTGAAATTGTCCCAGTTGTCACTGAAAAGTTTGAACTCGAAGGCTACAAGCCCCGAGGCATTAAATTGCAAGGCAAAGTGACCGAGGTTTTGCAAGATACGCACCCCCGAATTTCACCTGCCGATGTGTTGGCCAAACTTCGGCCCGTTTATGAAGGTGGCGTCCAAACTGGCGGCAACAGTTCTGCTTTGGTTGATGCTGCGGCCGCCTGCGTCGTAACGTCTGGCGCCTATGCCAAAGCAAATGGCAAAAAACCGATGGCCCGTGTGGTGGCAGCTGCTGTGGCTGGAGTTCCACCCGAAATCATGGGCATTGGCCCTGCCCCCGCTATTCGCTTGTTGCTTGCGCGCACTGGCTTGAAGCTTTCAGACATTGGTCGCTTTGAAATCAATGAAGCCCAAGGTGCACAAACCTTGGCTGTGGGTCGTGAATTGGGACTCGACCTTAGCTTGCTCAACGTCAACGGCGGTGCCATTGCGTTGGGTCACCCGCTGGCTGCAACGGGTGTGCGACTCACCATCACATTGGCGCGCGAACTGGCGCGCAGTGGCAAACGCTATGGCATCTCCAGTGCATGTGTAGGTGGTGGCCAAGGCATTGCCTTGCTGATTGAGAACCCCAACATTTGAAAACCTGAACATTTTTCATTTTTCAAAAAATTTTTTCTGATTTAGACATATTCATTTCAAGAGGACATCATGAACATTCAAGGCATGAGCGCATTGGTTACCGGCGGTGGTTCCGGACTGGGCGAAGCAACAGCGCGTGAACTGGCTCGGCTTGGCGCCAAAGTAGCGGTACTCGATCTGAACATTGACAACGCGCAAAAGGTTGCCGCTGACATTGGCGGCATTGCCATTCAGTGCGACGTGACCAATGCCGCCAGCATGGAGAATGCAGTGGCTGAAGCCGCCAAAGCCCATGGCGGCGCGCGCATCTTGATGCAAATTGCAGGTATAGGAACGGCCAAACGCATTGTTGGCAAAGATGGCAATCCTGCGCCTTTGGAAGACTTTGCCAAAGTTGTTAACGTCAACCTCATTGGCACCTACAACGCAGCGCGCGTATTTGCTGCAGCATGCGCCAAGCTCGATCCGATGGAAGACGGCGAACGCGGTGTCATGGTGTTTACCGCGTCTGTGGCTGCCTTCGATGGTCAAGTGGGCCAGCAGGCCTACAGCGCATCCAAAGCGGGAGTGGCTGGAATGACATTGCCCATGGCGCGCGATTTGGCGCAACATGGCATACGCGTTTGCACCATCGCCCCAGGTATTTTTGCAACGCCTTTGCTCAAGACACTGCCAGAACCCGTGCAAGCATCTTTGGCAGCCAGCATTCCCTTTCCTTCACGTTTGGGCAAACCCGAAGAATTTGCCCAATTGGCTGCCCACATCGTGAGCAACGGCCACCTGAATGGCGAGGTCATTCGTTTGGACGGCGCATTGCGCATGTCACCCCGTTAATTGTGTGAAAGAAATCAATGAGCAAAACAGTTGTCTATGAAGTGCAAGTGATGTTCGGTGACTGCGATCCTGCAGGCATCGTTTTCTTTCCAAATTTTTCCAAATGGATGGACGCCTCATCGCTTAACTTTTTTGTGAAGTGCGGCGTACCGCCTTGGCGCGAGTTGGTCAAAACCACTGGCATCATTGGCACACCCTTGTTGGAAATCAACACCAAATTTATTCGGCCAGCCACCTATGGCGAAACGCTGCAAGTTCACACCAGTGTGCAAGAGTGGCGCGAAAAAACGCTCATCCAAAAACATGTCGTGATGCGTGGCGATACGGTGCTGTGCGAAGGCACTGAAGTACGGGCTTTTTGCATCAAGCATCCAGAAGATCCCGATCGGATCAAAGCCATTCCCGTGCCTGCAGACATCAAATTGCTGTGCAGCTAATTCAAACAATTGCACAGCCATCTTTCTATTTTTTCAACCACCCCAAAGGAGACCAGCATGACAAATCGTCGCGAATTTTTGCAGACTACCATTGGAGCAGCCATCATCGGCAGCTCTGCCTTTCAACAAGTTTGGGCGCAAAGCGGTTTGCCCTTTGATCAAGTGAAAGTGCTGTATGGCTTTCCACCTGGCAGTTCTGGCGACATTTGTGCGCGCCGGGTCGCAGAAAAGTTTGCTGGTACCCCTTACAGCAAAAATGCAGGCGTGATTGACAGCCGTCCTGGTGCAGGCGGCCAAATTGCATTGAACCTTTTAAAGAGTGCGCCTGCTGATGGCTCGGTGTTGGCCATGACACCTTTTTCTGCCATTTCACTTTACCCCCACATCTTCAAAAACTTGCAATACAAGCCGTTTGAAGACTTCACACCCGTTGGCACCAGCTCCATGATTCAACACGGCTTTGCAGTTGGCCCCATGGTGCCGGCTTCCGTCAAGAATGTGAAAGACTTTGTGGCTTGGGCCAAGGCCAACCCTGCACAAGCCAGCTATGGCTCGCCGGCTGCAGGCTCAACGCCACACTTCATTGGCGCATTGCTGGGTCTCAATCAAAACTTTGAATTCAAGCATGCGCCTTACCGCGGTTCCGTGCCCGGTGTCACCGATGTGGTGGGTGGTCAAATTGCTTGTATGTTCACACCGCATGGTGACTTCATCGCCAACCACAAGGCCGGCAAGATGCGCATCCTGGCCACCTCTGGCAAAACACGCTCCCCCTTCGTGCCCGACGTTGCCACCTTTGCTGAGCAAGGCTTTCCTGAGTTGACCGTTGAAGAATGGTTTGGCTTTTATGCACCAGCCAAAACGCCTGCCAATGTGGTGCAAGCAGCCAATGCCGCCATCAATGCCGCCTTGAAAGACAAAAGCGTTCAAGATGCATTGACCATTGTCGGCTTGATTCCATTCGGCGGTACGGTTGCCGATCAATTGAAGAGTTCTCAAGTCGAGTTAGAGCGTTGGGGTCCGCTGATTAAGCGCATCGGCTTTACTGTTGACTCCTAATTCAAAGACTTGAACCAAGCTTACCCGGGGACTGACACAGTCCTCGGGCCTTTCACACAACAGACTCTTCACCATGAGCCATTACCAGCCAAACATCCAAGACATGCATTTTGTTTTGTCCAAGGTGTTGAGTGCACCTGAACAACTGAAATCCATTCAAGCATTCAATGAGTTGGATGCCGACTTGGTGCAGCAAGTGTTGGATGAAGCGGGTAAATTTGTTGGCGAAGTGGTTGCGCCCTTGAACCGCGACGGCGATGAAATTGGCGCGCAGTGGCAAGACGGCAAAGTGACCATGCCGCCAGGCTTTCAATCGGCATACCAAATGTTTTGGCAAGCGGGTTGGCCGGCGCTGTCTGCTGCGCCAGAGGATGGGGGTCAGGGCTTGCCCTCCGTTTTGGAGATCATGCTTTATGAAATGCTCTCTGCCGCCAACCATGGCTGGACCATGGCGCCCGGTTTGTTACACGGTGCTTATGAATGCATCAAACATTACGCAAGCCCCTCACTCAAAGAAACCTACCTCAGCAAAGTAGGCACTGGCGAATGGCTTGCCACCATGTGCCTCACGGAGCCGCATGCAGGCAGCGATTTGGGATTGTCACGCACCAAGGCCACACCACAGGCCGATGGGCGTTATGCCTTGAACGGCACCAAGATTTTTATTTCTGGCGGTGAGCACGATCTCACCGACAACATTGTTCATTTGGTATTGGCACGCTTGCCAGATGCACCGCCCGGCCCCAAAGGTTTGTCACTTTTCTTAGTCCCCAAGTTTTATCCTGATGGCACACGCAGCGCGGTGCATTGCGATCGCATTGAAGAAAAGATGGGCTTGCATGGCAGTCCCACTTGTGTGATGAGATTTGACGATGCACTTGCAGAAATCATTGGCGAGCCTGGCAAAGGCTTAAACGCCATGTTTGTGATGATGAATGCTGCGCGCTTGCATGTGGCCATGCAGGGCATTGGTTTGTTGGATGCCGCTTGGCAAAAGGCTGATGCTTATGCCAAAGAGCGCCGACAAATGCGCGCGCCTGTTGGCAAAGATGCCCACGTGAAATCTGCAGCCGAAGCAGACTTCATCATTGCGCACCCCGCCATCCGCCGCATCTTAGACACGCAACGTAGTTGGGTCGACGGCGGACGCGTGCTAGCCTACCAAACAGCCGTTGAGTTAGATCGCATCAAGCATGCTGACAAAGACACCGCAGCAAAAGCCCAGCGCTGGTGCGCACTCATTACCCCCGTGATGAAAGCCGCATTCACGCACCAAGCCTTTCATGGTGGCAGTGATTGTCTCCAAGTGTTTGGCGGTCATGGCTATGTTCGTGAATGGGGCATTGAGCAAATTGTGCGCGACGCGCGCGTTGCCATGATTTACGAAGGCACCAACGAAATTCAAGCCATCGATTTATTGGTTCGAAAAATCATGTCAGATGGTGGTGCCAGCTTGAACCAATTGTTGGACGACATGAAAGGTGAAAGCCAGCATGAAACGGCAGAGGCTACTCAACTTCGCAAATTGACAGCACAAATTTTGACAGCGGCACCCCAAGACCCCAGCTTGGGACATCGAGTGGCCGATGATTATTTGCGCGCCATGGCTTTGGTTCTGTTGCAGTGGGCTTGGCATCGCATTGAGTCACAACTCGCCCCCGACATGCCCAATGTCGAAGAACGTTGGTGGTCTCCATCCAAAGCTTTTCATCAGTGGGTATTGCCTGAGTTTGCCATGCGTTGTCATATCATTCAGACACAATGTCAAACAGCTTAAAAACACCCGTGCCCTCTGTCGACACAGTCGATACGAGTTACCTAGAAACCTTGCTTGGGTACAACGCGCGGCGGGCAGCTCTGGCCGTGATTGCCCAATTTTTGGAACGCATGGCGGTCTACGACTTAAAGCCCGTCGATTTTTCGGTCATGTCAGTCATCGTTCACAACCCTGGTGTCACTTCGCGTCAGTTGTGTGCGGCCCTCAACATCCTGCCACCCAACTTGGTGGGCTTGGTTCAGTCGCTCGAGTCTAGGGCTCTGATTGAAAGACTGCCCCACCCCCACGATGGCCGAGCCATGGGTCTGCACCCCACCGAAAAAGGTCAAGCACTCATGCTCAAGGCCGAAGCCACAGCCTCCGAGCTAGAAATGAGCATTGGGTCTAAACTTACGCCTAACCAAGTCCAAACCTT
>JACCEE011606606.1_pt1 | contig 22411 bp, 15 predicted proteins | sample 7449931 | NCBI WGS metagenome assembly JACCEE01 (sample SAMN15323457, study PRJNA562643) | freshwater metagenome | isolation source: river surface water | place: USA:Blue River Watershed | collected 2017-08-19 | reverse complement strand
TATCTTGAAGCGTTTTGCTACCTCGGCGATGGTTAATTTGTCTTCTTGTCTTGTTTTTAATACGCGCTCACGAAAGTCTCTTGAATAGGTCATTTTCTATACTCTTTTTGTGATACGGGGACTATAGAGTTTTATTTAGATGATACCCACAAAGTGATTCATTGGCGGTCTGCGTCGCGGGTGGGAAAATCTGATTGGGGTGTTAACTTAAAACGGTTAGAGCAAATTCGCACTTTGTGGCAAAGCGTGTAATCAGGTCAAAGCCATTAACGCATTTGTAGGGTGGAATAGCAAAGCGTATTCCACCATGAAACTCCACAAAAGCCGCTTATAAACCACTTGGTGGAATACGGGCAAGTCTGTATCTCATTATTTTGTTTTTACTAAATTTTTTAGACTTTGTAGAGCTTTATGGTGGAATACGCTTCGCTATTCCACCCTACAACGGTAGATAAATTTAAAATTCTGGATTAAATAAACTGCGAATAGCTGCAATCCCCTGTCCGCCGTGCATAAAGGCAGTTTCTAGGTCGCGTTTTTGCATTCCGCCCAGCGCGTATGCGGGGCAATGGGCTAATTCAGTCAAAGCAAAAAAGCCTTGCCAGCCTAAAGGTTCGCTGTCTGGATGAGAGGGTGTGGCTTGGACAGGACTGATAACAATGAAATCTGTTTGAATATGTTTAGCGTGTTGAATTTGCTGTTCATCATGACAAGAAGCAGCAACCCATAAATGGGCAGGCAAAGGACGGGCGGAACAGGCGGCTAAGCGTTCGCTGTTTAAATGTATGCCATTTGCTCCGACGGATAATACAGTTGCAACATCGGCATTTAAGAGTAAACGGGCTTGATAACGGTCGCATAAAGTTAATACGCGCTCGGCAAAATAGCTGTAATCGCGTAATGAGCTGTTGTATAAATTTTTTGCGCGTAATTGTATTAAATTCAGTTGCTTGTCTAAACAGCGTTCTAAACAATGGAAAAAGTTGAGGTCGTTTAATCGCTCAGGTTCGGGCGTAATTAAATAAGTGGGGGGTAAATGTAAAGCGGTGATAATCGGCAAGTTAGCCGCTGGGAATGGGTAATTTTTTAAGTGTTCGCGTTTGACCCACGCCAATTGTTGCCCTTCGAGTCCAATCGGTGTGCCGCGCCATTTTTCTACTTGCCAAACATCTAATAAAATGGATTTATCAGTATAATCATGGGCAATGCGGATTAATGGACGAGCTGCATCAATGTGCAAATCTAGTTCTTCTTGAATTTCGCGGCGTAAAGCGTGTTCAGCATTTTCTCCACTTTCTACTTTACCTCCCGCAAATTCCCATAAATTGCCTTGATGCAAATGTTTAGGGCGCAAACTGAGTAAAATGTGTTGCTGGGCGTTTTCAATCACGGCGGCAACAACGTGAATACGTTTAACCATAAAAGCATAAACTTTAAAAAAATTATCCCGTTGTTAAACAACGGGATAATATAGAAATTAATTTAAACGGTAACGAATACCAAAGCGGATAGATTTATCCCAGTCGTCATTGCCGTTATTGTCGATGTCGTCATCTACTTTGTCTAAACCTAAGGTTAATACTGCATCCAATTGGTTAGCAATGTAGTAAATTGCTGAGGTGCTTAAGCTATTAGAAATCACATCACGGTCACTTTCAGCAGAATTTAAATAGCTGAGATTCCAAGTGTTTTCCCAGTCAATACGGTCAGAGAATTCATAATTTAAAGTCAATTTATTGATAAATAAGTGACCTGTATCATCGCTATTGAGAATTGTGGAATAACGAGCACGTTCAATCAATTGCCATTGTAAGCCAATCGGTAAACCGTAATCAAAGCCTAAATCTAAAGAGGGGTCGGAATCGCTACCGTCATAATTGGAGGCAATATAACCAACACCTGCCCGAACAGACCAACCGTGTAAACGTTGTTGTACTACTTCGGATAAAACTTCAGTAACGCGAATTGAACCTAACGCGCCTAAAGTGTTATTTTTAAGTGCTTTTTGTTTGAGCAATTCGGCTTCCATCGCTTCAATCCAGTATTTGCGATATTCGCCTGCACCGTATTTGCTGACAAATTCAGATTCGCGTTCAATAACGCCAGCTAAGGCTAATAAACCAGCATCAGTTAAGGCTTTGCTTACAATACCGTATTTTACTAATTCATCCGCAATGCGAACTGCTTTAGCTAATGCAGTTGCGTCGTATAAACGACCATAACCTGCACCAAGACCTAATTTAAAATAGGGGTCATCAGAATCATCTGCGCCCATGATGCGGCGATAGCCTAAATCAGCAGAGCCAAATCCGAAAAATAAACCTTGGTTATTAAAGTATTTATCCGCGCTGGTGCTGGCTAAGAAATCATAGCCTTTGTCAGTAGATGCTCCTTCAGTACCATCACGGTTAAACGCAACCACCCCTTCAACGTCAGCATTCCAAACAAAAGGTAAGGTGTTGTAACGCATGGTGTAATCACCTGCGAATGAACCGCTATAACTGGTTTGGTCTTGATTTCCGCTGTTTAAATTAAATGTACCTTCTAAGTAAGATTGTTGATAGAAGGTATCGGGTTTGACGTAGTCGGTAAATTGAACGGCTGAAGCAGTAGAAGTATAACCGCAAGCGGCTAACAAGCTGAGCGCAATAATATGTTTTTTCATAAGTGTATCCTAAGCAGTTAATTTGTTGTATTCCAATCAAATTTTATTCTTAGCCAAATAGTGTGGTAAAAATATCATTTATGATAATTAAAATGTATCAAAAATACAACATAAACGATATAACTTAAGCCGTAAAGCTTAATGAGATGTGTGTGCAAGTCGTCGTTGTCGCCACGCTTGCCATTGCATTGAAAATGTTGGCAGCCATAATATAATAAAAACAATAGCTAACATGAGCAAATGAACCCACCATAAACCAATCCATGGAGGGAGTTCGCCACGTTCTAGCCATTTTTTTGCCACATTTAGCAGGTTATTATAAATTAAAAACAATAAAATGCCTGCAAATAATTTTGCAAATTGTCCTTGGCGCGGCGTAGTGCGCGATAAAGGGACGGCAAGTGCAGTTAAAAGCACTACAGATAAAGGCAAGGAAATACGCCATTGTAGTTCTGCGATATAGGCAGATTGCTGAGATGTCCATAAAACGCCAGTGGGTAAAGTGGAATAGCGGAAATTTTGCCTATCGTCCACTTTACGGGGAATATGCAAGCGGTGTTCATCAAATTGGATAACGATGTGTTCTAAACTATTCTCAGGTAAATGATAACGATAGCCTTGTTTCAAGTTGAGAAATAATTCACCATTTTCTTGCTCTTGTTGTCCACTTTTGGCGATGATAATCGCTTTACTGTGTTCTAAATTGGCTTGGGCAAAAATGAAGGATAAGGTTTTAGTCTCGCGGTTTAAATCTTCCACATAAAAAATACCATTACCTTGCATAAACTCTTTAAATCGTCCTGCCGCCACTGCGCTAATTTCGGCTTCTGAAGCGGCTTGAATTCGCAGTTTTTCCATTTGGCGGTCTGCCCATGGCGCAAGTAGCATTGATAATAAAGCAATAAAACCCGCAACGCCTACTCCTAAGCCTAAAATACTGCGATAAGGGACATTAATCCCACAGGCGGCAAGGGCGGTGATTTCATTGTCTTTGTATAACCTACCAAGGGCAATTAAGATAGCCAAGAAAAACCCTAGCGGAATAAGTAGGGTTAAATCTCGCAATAAACGCAAACCTAATAAACTAAAAATATAACTGGCAGCAATTGAGCCCGCCGCGGCTTGCACAAGGTAGCTCATAAAGCGATGGCTGATGTAGATTAAGAGCAACATCAACAGTAACACGAACATCACTTTAATGATTTCAGCGAAAAAATAACGTCGTATCAGCAAAAAAGAGTATCCTTAGTGTTTGCTAAAAAATTAAAACTAGCTACAATTTTATCCATTTTTATAAACTAAATCTCATTTATAGACAAAATATTAATTTTTAATGATTAAATCATTATTTTTGCATATAAAAGTATTTGGCTTTGCTCTAATTATCTCTAAACTTACCCCATCTCTAACTCAAAAATCACTGTTGCGCTCATTATGGAATTTAATATTAAAAGTGGTCATCCTGAAAAACAACGTACAGCTTGCGTCGTTGTTGGCATTTATGAACCTCGTCGGTTATCTGAGGTTGCTCGTCAAATTGATGATGTTAGTAATGGCTATTTGTCTTCTATTCTGCGGCGGGGCGATTTAGAAGGCAAAATCGGACAGACTTTATTATTGCACAATGTGCCTGGCACTTTGGCTGACCGCGTTTTATTAGTGGGTTGCGGACGTGAACGGGAATTAGGCGATATGCAATATCGCAAAATTATCACCGAAGCTATTCGCACTTTGCATGAAACGGGGTCAATGGAAACTGTTTGTTATTTAACTGAACTCAATGTGCGCGGACGGGATACTGCTTGGCGCGTGCGTCAAGCGATTGAAGCCGCCCATGCTGCTTTATACAATTTTGATTTGTTAAAAAGTAAAAAAAATATTGCGCGTCGTCCTCTGCGCAAAATTGTGTTTAGCATTGCCTCTCGTCGCGAATTAGCCATTGCCGAACAAGCCAGCCGTGAAGCTCAAGCCGTTGCTGCTGGGGTGAGTTTAGCAAAGGATTTAGGCAATTTACCCAGCAATGTTTGCACACCTTCCTATTTAGCAGAGCGGGCAAAAGCATTGTGCGGGCTACATGATAAAATGACTTGTAAAGTTTTAACCGAAACACAGTTAGAAAAACAAGGCATGTTTTCCATGTTAGCGGTTGCTAAAGGCAGTGAACAACCGCCGCGCTTGATTGTTTTAGAATACAAAGGCGCGAAAAAAGAAATGGACCCCATTGTACTCGTGGGCAAAGGGGTTACTTTTGATACAGGTGGGATTTCTTTAAAACCCGCTGAAGCTTTAGATGAAATGAAGTTTGACATGTGCGGCGCGGCGGGCGTATTGGGCACAATGTCAGCAGTGGCGGAATTGCAATTGCCGTTAAATGTCGTTGCGATTGTGCCCGCGGTGGAAAATATGCCCAGCGGCAAAGCGACTAAACCAGGGGATATTGTTACAACATTATCTGGTCAAACGGTAGAAATTTTAAATACTGATGCTGAAGGGCGTTTAATTTTGTGTGATGCCATGACGTATGCAGAACGCTATAAGCCTGAAGTGGTAATTGACGTTGCGACCTTAACAGGGGCGGTTATTGTTGCTTTAGGACGCTATGCGCATGGTTTAATGAGTAATCACAATCCTTTAACCAATGATTTACTCAATGCAGGCCGCGCCAGTTGTGACCGTGCATGGGAATTGCCATTATGGGACGACTATCAAGAACATTTAGAAAGTCCGTTTGCTGATATTGCGAACATTAGCAATATTGGACGGGAAGCAGGTTCAATTTTAGCGGCATGTTTCTTAGCGCGTTTTGCCAAAAAATACCGCTGGGCGCATTTAGATGTTGCTGGAACAGCCTTTATTGGTAAAGGAAAAACGAAAGGTGCGACGGGTCGTCCAGTGCCATTATTAACCCAATATTTAATTAATCGCAGTCAAGAAGACAGCGAAATAGCGCGTGAACCGTTTATTGCAGTAGATGATGATATTCGTGACGAAGATATTCGTGAGGAAGAAGTTCATCCACAAGCGGAGCGGGATGATGAAGAAAATTAAATAGCGGCGAGATGCTGTAGGGTGGAATAGCGAAGCGTATTCCACCTTAACATTCTGCAACAGCCGAGTAAAAACAAATTATAAACTCTATGAATGGTGGAATACAGCTTGCGCCTATTCCACCCTACAAATGTACTTAACTTGATGGTAGTTACAGACCTAATTTTGTAGCACTTGCAATCGCTAAAGCGATTGCATCCTTGTTTACATTGTTTACATTACAACATAAATTTTTTGACTAAATTCTGCAACTTATCCATTTCAAATTTTTTTGCTAAATGAATCACATCTTCTGCAAATGAATCTAAACCATGTCGCTGTTTTAACTCTTCTGCAAATAATAAAATCTTTCGTACACTACCCGAATTTACATATTCCATTAATTCTGTCGCTTGTTCATTCGTTGGTGTTAACAAGATTTCTTGTTTTTGTGAATTTAATAATGACTCAGAGGGAGAATGACGATATATCCATTGTAAAGATAAATGCGTTTGTAATTGATTTAATAACAGTTCAGCTTGAATAGGTTTAGGTAAAATACTATGACACCCCAGTGTAGCTGACATATATTCCAAACCTTTTTCTAAAATACTGGCAGAGACTGCAATGATAACAACCTTTTGAAAATCTTCATGTTCTCGCAAAGCTTTGATAAACGCATAACCATCCATCACGGGCATTTGTAAATCGGTAATCACAACATCAATCGCTTGTTGCTGCATGAAATTCAGGGCTTCTTCACCATTTGCTGCTTCAAAAATACTAAACCCAATGTCTGCCAACATTTCATGAATAACTTGGCGGTTAATACTTTCATCATCCACAATTAATAAACGTGGCTTTTTACCTTGAATACCAATGATTTGATTAAATTGTGAAATTGCCTCATCAGAATGATGTAAAAACTTTTTCGCGGGCAATAAATAAATATCAAACCAGAACCGACTGCCCTGCTGCCAACGACTTTCTACTGATAATGTCCCTCCCATCATTTCTACTAAACGGCGGCTAATAGGTAATCCTAAGCCTGTACCTTCCATAGCATAATTGGGGTCGCCGACTTGTTGAAAAGGTTCAAAAATATCTTGTAAATGTGTTTCTGGAATCCCGCACCCTGTATCTTCAACCACAAATAACACATGTTCGCCTTGGGTTTTTACCGTCAAGGTCACACAGCCCTGTTCAGTAAATTTAATAGCGTTACTTAGTAAATTAAGCAATACTTGTTTCAAGCGTTTGCCATCAGTATGCACATGTTCAGGTAATTGCTCATCAAAATTAGTAATTAAACCAATCTCTTTTTGCTGAGCACGCAAACGTACTAAATCTACTGTCGAATCTAAAAACTCGCGTAAATGAAAATCGTAATTCAATAATTCTAATTTTTCAGCTTCAATTTTAGATAAATCTAAAACATCATTAATTAAATTCAATAAGTGTTCGCCACTTTGGCGAATAATGTGTACACTAGATAACTGTTTTTCTTTTAAATATTCGTCTTTTTCTAAAATTTGAGAAAAACCTAAAATTGCATTTAAGGGCGTGCGTAACTCATGACTCATACTCGCTAAAAATTCACTTTTTGCTCTATTTGCCCCTTCAGCTTGGGCTTTAGCTTCATATAAAGCATTTTCAGCTTGTTTACGTTTGCTAATATCTAAGCCTGTTCCCCGAAAACCTATGACTAACCCCGCTCGGTTAAACATCGGTACGCCGCTAATACTTTGCCAAACTAAATTGCCATCTTTGCGTACACTGACATACTCCAAATTAGAAAAAGAAGTATGACTCATAATATTGTTCTGTAAAAAACGAAAAACCCGTTTTTGTTCAAAATCGGGCATATATTCGTAAATCGTATGTTGCTTTACTTCATTAGCTTCATAACCTAGCACGGTTTTAATCCGTTCGGTGATAAATAAATACCGTCCCGATGTGTCAATTTCCCAAATATATTCACCTGCCGCTTCGGCAACATCTCTAAACCGTTGTTCACTATAGCGTAAATTTTCCTCATCTTCTTTACGTTTGCTAATATCTTGAATAAAAGCAAAATTATATTCTTCGCCATCAATCATTAGGTAATTAACGGTAATTTCTACTGGAAATTGGCGGAAGTTTTTTCCGCTAATCACTGATTGATAAGTAAAAGATTGTTCTTGGCGTACCCGTTGCCACAGTGTTTGCCATAATTGGCGGTCTTTTAAAGCGGGATATAAATTAAACACGGTTTGCTGTAATAATTCTGCATGAGAATATCCCGTCAAGCGGCACGCGGCGGTGTTGATATAATGCAATTTTCCTTGTTTATCAATCAGTAAAAACATAATTGATGAGCAATCTACGGAAAAACGCATAATTTGCAATTGCCGTTCTGCTTGTTTACGCTGTTGAATATCCAGCAAAATTCCATTTAATACCCATGCACGGTGTCCAGTTCCAACGCGCACTGGTTTAGCAGTATCATGAAACCAACGAATATCGCCATTAGGTAAAATTAAACGTCCTTCAAAAGTGCGAGTTGTGCCTTGCGTCAACATTTGTCTATAGTTGTCGCGCCAGCGTTTTTGGTCATCGGGATGGATTTTAACGAGGGTAGGATTTGCTTTCCAATCACTATCAGTCACACCACAAATATCCCAACATTTGGGACTGACATAATGAAAACCTTGTTGATTATCTTCAGTAATATACCATTGATAAATCACGCCTGGTACATTGGTTGCCATATCCTGAAAGCGATTTTCTAAAGATTCTAAATGCTGTTGTTGTAATTGTTTTAATTTAATATCTAATTGACGACGTTGTGTAATATCTTGAAAAATACTCACAGCATACATTAAATTGCCCGCAGCATTATAAATGGGCTGTCCCATCATTTCTAAATAAATAGATTGATTATCGCGCCGCACTTCCACATCTTCTATTTTGCACGACTCGCCCGATAAAGCGCGCACCAGTGGCAATTTTTCTACGGGATAAAAATGCGGTGTATCCGCAGTATAAAGTTGTAACCACTCAGAAATTTTTTCTAAACAAAAACTACTTGGAAATTCCCCAAACCAACGGCGCACGACTTGATTGGCATAATAAGGTTTACCTTGATTATCTAATACCGCTAAACCGACAGGAATTGCATCTAGCAACTGAATGAGTCGCCATTCATTCTCCTGCTTAATATTTTGGGTTTCATCTTTTAAAGCTGTATTTTGGTCTAATAATAACCCAGAAATGTTATCAGAATGGACATTACTAATATCAAATAAGATTTGTAGCCACTCGTTTTCACCGCGTAGCCGCTTGATTTCATTGCGTAAATCGTCAAGATTATCTGTTGCATTCTCATCAAACAAATAATATTGACGTAAACTATCAGACATATCAGGAGATTTAGGCATTGCTAACCTTATTTTTGGCTGTAGAACTTATCAACTTTAAGCATTTTATAGGGGGTTTTAAGCAATTTACTTTTAAATAGGTATAATAAGTAAATTCATTTTTATTCCTTAAATTAACAGGTCATTTCCTCAAGCCACACATATATCTCATGAGCCTTCTTACGCATCAACCGCGCAAACGTTTTGGACAACACTTTCTCCATGACAATTACATCATTCAAAAAATCATTCAAGCTGCAACCGCCGCAGGCGTAACACGCCTAACCGAAATTGGTGCAGGGCGAGGTGCATTAACTATTCCCTTATTACAACAAGGTATTCAACTGAATGTCGTTGAATTAGACCGTGATTTAGTTGAATTTCTACAAACAGAAGTTAAACCCCTTGGCGATTTAACTATTTATGCCGCTGACGCTTTAAAATTTGACTTTGCGCAATTAGATACAGAAGAACGACGACTAAATCTTGTGGGAAATTTACCTTACAATATTTCTACGCCCTTGCTTTTTCACTTATTGACTTATGCCCAACGTATTGAATGTATGACATTTATGCTACAAAAAGAAGTTGTAGATAGAATTGTTGCTGTTCCAGATAGCGAATTTTATGGGCGTTTATCTGTCATGTTACAATATTACTGTGCAGTAGAAGCCCTGTTTGATGTTGGCGCAGGCGCATTTACGCCACCGCCCAAAGTAGAATCAAGTGTTGTACAACTTTTTCCCCATATACATAAACCTCATACCGCCCACAATGAGTTACATCTTACTCAACTTGTTGCGGCTGCTTTTTCCCAACGGCGCAAAACCCTCAAAAATACCCTAAAAGCTTTTTTGAATGCTGAACAAATCAGCCAACTGAAAATTGACCCACAATGTCGGGCAGAAACACTGAGTATTGCTGAATTTGTGAAGCTCACAAATTACTACACTTCATTAAACAGTTGAGGGTTATTAAAAACGCTTTCAAGCTACTATCTGCATGAAATAACCGTAATTCAGTTGGAAAATTTCTAAAATTTTGCAAGACTTGATTCATCATCGCCAGCTTATTGTTAAATAACCATGCCTTCTGCCCTGACTCTTCCCCGTATTATTGGTCATCGCGGTGCCGCTGCAAACGCACCCGAAAACACCCTTGCTAGCATCCGCAAAGCCGCCGAATTAGGCGCACGCTTTATTGAAGTAGATGTTACTATTACTGCCTGTGGACGCGCAGTTTTACACCATGACTTTGATTTAGAACGTTGTACTAACGGCGCAGGGTTTCTACTGCAAAAAAACTATGACGAATTACGCAAATTAGACGCAGGTTTATGGTTTGCACCCGAATTTATGGGCGAACGCATTCCAACGCTTGAACAAACTTTGGAACAAGTCAAAAAATTAAATTTGGGGATTAATTTAGAAATAAAGCCAACCATTGGTTGGGAAATTCCCACAACTCATATGATAGCTAAAGCATTGAATGCAATAGAGAATAAACCTCCGATATTAATTTCGAGTTTTAGCCAAAGCGTAATTGCACTTGCTCAAACATGTTTACCCGAGTTGCCGCGCGCTTTATTAACGTATGCGATTCCTAAAGATTGGAAAGTACGGCTAAAAGCATTAGGATGTATGAGTTTACACTGTCACTGGCAATTTCTAACCGCAGAAAATGTTGCAGAAATTAAAGCAGCAGGCTACAAAGTGGTTGCGTTTACTGTCAATAGCAATGATATAGCACAAACTTTATTTAATTATGGCGTGGATTCTATCATCACTGATGACATAGATAAACTACTTAAACTCCCTAAACGCTAAAACCTACATTTTTTAGATTTCCCTTTAAAAACATAGTAAAAACTTATGATTAGTCGTTTAACTGGAATTTTAGTAGAAAAACATCCCCCCACCCTGCTACTAGATGTACACGGCGTGGGATATGACATAGAAGCTCCCCTTTCTACCTTTTATCAACTCCCTGAGTTACATCAACAAATTACTTTATTAACGCATTTAATGATTCGTGAAGAAGCCATGTTACTCTATGGTTTTTTACGAGAAAGTGAGCGCGAATTATTCAGAACACTGATAAAAGTCAATGGCGTGGGGGCAAAAATGGCACTCAATATTTTATCTGCCATGGAATTAGAAATTTTCGTCCACTGCATTCAAAGTGGTGATATTCAACGCCTGATAAAAATTCCCAACGTCGGCAAAAAAACGGCAGAACGTTTAATTGTAGAATTACGCGACCGTTTAGCCACTTTGCGTATTTCCAGCCCTGTCTTGGTTGCGAATTCTGAAAATGAAACAAGTACAACATCGCATAAAATTTATATTACTTCGCCAGTAGAAGATGCAATTAGTGCATTAGTTTCATTAGGTTACAAGCCGCAAGAAGCCAGCCGCTGGGTGCATTCAATAGAAGAAGCAAATTTAAGCAGTGAAGAATTAATTCGCCGCGCACTGCGGGCAGCAATGTAGCATCAGTTGAATAATAATAAACAGGATATTAAATAAAATTCTATGCTTTCAGTAGAAACTTTAAGAAAACGTGCAACTAAATTCGTTAAAACTTTTGAGAAAATCGTTTCTGAAAAACGTAATGACCAAAATTTTATGCGTAGTTTTTTATGCGATATTTTTGGCATTAGCTCAAGTCGCATTGAATGGCAATATCCTGTTAAAGATAATAAAACAACCCGTTATATAGACGGTTTTCTAGTCGGTACGCTGCTTATTGAAATGAAAACTGCTGGTAAAGATTTAGAAGAAGCTTATTTGCAAGCAGTGCATTATGTTAATTTAATTACTAAAGAAGAACATCGTCCCCAATATATTTTAATTAGCGATTTTCAAAATTTACATTTATATAATCGTTTAACGGGCGAGCCTAGAATTGAATTAAAATTAGCTGAATTACCTCAGCAAATTGAGTTATTTAGATTTTTAGAAGGTTATCAAATAGAAGCCATTAAAAAACAGGAACGCATCAATAAAGAAGCGGCTGAAAAAATGGCAGGTTTGCATGATGCGATTAAAGCAACAGGTTATACAGGTAAAGATTTAGAAACTTATTTAGTTCGTTTGTTATTTTGCTTATTTGCAGATAGTACAAATTTATTAGGAAGCAATAATCAATTTTTAAATTACTTGCTGCATTATACGCAAAAAGACGGTTCAGATTTGCATGGTGCACTAAGCAAACTATTTGATACTTTAAATTTACCTGATACTGAATATCTGATTAATCATCCTAATTATCGTGGCAAGAAACGTTTAAACAACTTACCTGAGCATTTAAATAAATTTACCTATATTAATGGGGCGTTATTTGATGGCATTTTAAGTGAGTGTTATTTTGATGAACTTGCCCGTGAGACTTTAATTGAATGTGCTAAATTAGATTGGAGTGAAATTAGTCCCGCTATTTTTGGTTCATTATTCCAAGCTATTATGCACTTTGATGATGAGCAAGCGAATGCAAAAACAAAGAAACGACGTGAATTCGGTGCGCATTATACCAGTGAAGAAAATATTTTAAAAACAATCAATCCATTGTTTATGGATGATTTAAGAATAGAATTTGAAAAATGTCGTGCTAATAAAAATAAATTATTAGCTTTTCACCATAAATTGTCCACCTTAAATTTTTTTGACCCTGCGTGTGGATGTGGCAATTTCTTAATTATTGCTTATCGCGAATTACGTTTATTAGAATTAGACGTTTTAAAAGCTTTAGCACATTTTAACGATTCTGCATTAGAACTACCATTATGCGATGTTGACCAATTTTATGGTATTGATATTGATGAAAGTGCGGTTCATATCGCCATGTTGGCGATGTGGTTGACTGACCATCAAATGAATTTGAAAGTTCAACAGTTAGGACAATATTTTAAACGTACACCTTTAAAGAAAAAAGCAAATATTGTTCAAACGAATGCTTTAAAAGCTAATTGGCAAGAAATCATTTCACCAGAGAAATGTTCCTTTATTATGGGGAATCCGCCTTTTATAGGCTATAGTTATCAAAATCAAGCACAAAAAGAAGATTTAGACATTGTTTTTGAGGGCATGAAAGGCGCAGGTGTTTTAGATTACGTTGCGGCATGGCATATTAAAGCTGCCCGCTATATTCAAGATAATCCTAACATTGGCGTTGCATTTGTTTCAACTAATAGTTTAACGCAAGGTGAGCAAGTTACAATTTTATGGGCAGAATTATTGCGTTTAAAAATTAAATTACATTTTGCACATCGTACTTTTAAATGGCGTAATGAAGGGCGCGGCATAGCCGCCGTGCATTGTGTAATTATAGGATTTGGAATGCAAGAACCGAGCAATTATCGTTTATTTAATTATAAAGCTATTGCGGGTGAAGCGATTGAAGTTAAAACAACTCAAATCAATCCTTATTTAGTCGATGCGCCGACAATTTTAATTAAGAAACGCTTAAAGCCGTTAAATGAAAAAACGCCCGAAATGATTTACGGCAGTAAACCTGCTGAAGGTGGACATTTATTGTTGTCATTAGAAGATGTAGCGTTTATAAAACAAAATGATTCTATTGCGGCAAAATATATTCGTCCATTTCTAGGTTCTAAAGAGTTTATTAATAATTTACCGCGTTTTTGTTTATGGTTAGAAGAGAGCACAACCCATGATAGACTTGCTTCGCCAGAAATAAAGAAACGTATGGCATTAGTTAAAAAAATGCGCTTAGCCAGTCGTAAAATATCGACGCAAACATTAGCAGATACACCATATTTATTTGGTGAAATTCGTCAAACTAAACAACCTTATTTATTAATTCCAAGTGTGTCTTCTGAAACTAGGAAATTTATTCCTATTGGTTATTTTTCATCTGAGGTTATTTGTAGTAATGCTAATTTTATGTTACCTAATGCAACTTTGTATGATTTCGGGATTTTATGTTCAACGTTTCATAATGCGTGGATGCGGGCAGTGTGTGGTCGTTTAAAAAGTGATTATCGTTATTCTAATACAATTGTGTATAACAATTTTCCATTTCCTGAGAAAATCAAAACTGCACAAAAAACAAAAATTGAAGAAGCAGCACAAATGATTTTAAAAGCGCGACAAGATGAGGAACAACGTTGTATTGAGCAACAACAACCTTATTCTTTAGCGCAATTATACGCCGCTGATAATATGCCTAAAGCCTTGCAAAAAGCACATAGTGCTTTAGATAAAGCCATTGATGCAGCTTATAATTACAAGGGAGATAAAGAGGATGCTGCCCGCGTCGCTTTTTTATTTGAACTTTATCAAAAACAAACTTCACCTTTAGTTGAAGAAAAAGCAATTCATAAAATTAAAAAAACACGAATTAAATAATTGATACTCCAAAAAAGGTAACACAATGATTTCAGCTAATGCACCCGCGACTTTTCAGGATTTAATTTTACGTTTACAACAATATTGGGCAGCACAAGGGTGTGTAATTCAACAGCCTTATGATATGGAAGTAGGCGCGGGCACGTTTCACCCCGCGACTTTTTTACGCGCCGTCGGCCCTGAGCCTTGGAGCGCGGCGTATGTGCAGCCTTCGCGTCGTCCTACGGATGGACGTTATGGTGAAAACCCCAACCGTTTACAGCATTATTATCAATATCAAGTTGTTATTAAACCATCGCCTCATAATATTCAAGAGTTATATTTAAATTCATTGCGTGAATTGGGGATTGACCCTTTAGAGCATGATATTCGGTTTGTAGAAGATAACTGGGAATCGCCGACATTAGGCGCGTGGGGTTTAGGCTGGGAAATTTGGTTAAATGGCATGGAAGTCACGCAATTTACTTATTTCCAACAAGTTGGCGGTTTGGAATGTCGTCCCGTGACTGGAGAAATTACTTACGGCTTAGAACGAATTGCGATGTATTTACAAGGTGTTGATAGTGTTTACGATTTAGTATGGACAGATGGCCCTTTAGGACGGATTACTTATGGCGACGTGTTCCATCAAAATGAAGTAGAAATGTCGACTTACAATTTTGAAAAAGCTCCCGTTGATGATTTATTTAAGATGTTTGATATTTATGAACGGGAAAGTAAAGCGTTGTTAGAAGCAAATTTACCGTTGCCAGCGTATGAAATGGTGTTAAAAGCCTCCCATACTTTCAATTTGCTAGACGCACGTCATGCTATTTCTGTCACAGAACGGCAACGCTACATTTTACGCGTGCGTGCTTTAGCCCGCGGTGCGGCACAAGCTTATTATGCTAAACGGGAAAGTTTAGGTTTCCCTATGTGTCAATCGGTTAAACAAGCCGCTTAATTTTTAATTTTGCTTTTGGGTGCGTGTTCCCAACATTTATGTGGGAACACCGCCATTATTCAGGTATTTAACTAAAACTTATCCCAAAAATTTGCTTGAAATTAAGCCTCTTTCGTTATTTTTTCATACTTTTCTAATAATTGTTCACGCGATTCAGGATGAGAAGGATGCGGAATAATACAATCCACTGGACACACATCTACACATTGTGAAGTTTCATAATGTCCTACGCATTCTGTACATAATGAGGGGTCAATCACATAAATTTCCTCGCCTTGACTAATCGCGCCATTAGGACATTCAGGCTCACACACATCACAATTAATACAATCTTCAGTAATTAATAAAGCCATAGTAACAAACCTTTATTTCTCATAATAATTCAAACGAAATACAATGTGCACCCACCATTGCAGTACACATTGTTGACTAAAAAACTCTGCTTTTGAGTTTAGCGTATTTTCGCTAATAATGCAGCATGTACTGTAGGATGCACAAACTCTTTTACAGGTCCACCTAAACGTGCAATTTCCCGCACCAAACTTGAAGAAATATAGCTATATTGCAAAGCAGGGGTTAAAAAAATGGTTTCAACTTGTGGAATTAAACTTCTATTCATTCCTGCTAATTGAAATTCATATTCAAAATCAGAGACCGCTCGCAAACCGCGCACAATCACTTGAGCATTTGAAGTCGTTGCAAATTCTGCTAATAAACTCGCAAAACCTTGAACCTCAATATTTCTAATATCTGCTAAGGTTTGCTTTGCTAAAGAAACCCGCTCTTCTAGGGAAAAAACAGGGGCTTTAGAAGGACTTGCAGCAACTGCTACAATCACACGGTCAAATAAATTCGCCGCCCGCCGTGCAATATCGATATGTCCGTAAGTAATAGGGTCAAATGTTCCAGGATAAATAGCAGTCATTGTTGGCATAATCAAAAAATGCTCATACAGAATTGAAAATATCGCCCAGCCAAGAAATTGCCTCATTCAGTGACGATATTTGCATAGTATCGTCTAACCGTTTAGGGTGAGCGGGTTTATCTTAATGAATTATCGCTAAGAGGTGATATATCGTAAGTTATATGCGACGTTTATTATAATAATTTTTTGACAAATTATTTTTCTTAATTAGGGAACTTTATATGTGTGGAATTGTTGGTGCAATCGCAGAACGGGATGTTGTTCCTATCTTATTAGAAGGTTTACGGCGTTTAGAATATCGCGGCTATGATTCTGCGGGTTTAGCAGTCTTTGACCAAGCCTTGCAAGAACTAAAACGCGAACGCGTGGTTGGAAAAGTTAAAGGCTTAGAAAAAGTTTTAACACAACACTCCTTATATTCTACTATTGGCATCGCGCATACCCGCTGGGCAACGCATGGCAAACCCTGCACCGAGAATGCCCATCCTCTGTTTTCACATAATGTTGTGGGCGTTGTGCATAACGGCATTATTGAAAATCACCAATCTTTACGCCAACGCTTAGTGGGACAAGGCTATCAATTCGAATCAGAAACTGATACCGAAGTGATTGCCCATTTATTCCACTGGTACATGCAGCAAAATAAATCTTTAGAATCCGCTTTTTTTAACACCATTGCGCAATTAGAAGGTGCTTTCGCAATTACTTTAATGACTGCTAGTGATAGCAGTTGTTTATTAGCCGCGCGGCGCGGCAGTCCGCTCATTATTGGCGTGGGCGTGGGAGAATATTTCGTTGCTTCTGATGTATCCGCTTTGATTTCAGTGACTCAGCGCGTGATTTTCTTAGAAGAAGGCGATTTAGCAGTTATTCGGCGCGATAAACTACAAATTTTTGACTTTAAAGGCAATTTAGTAGAACGTCCCATTCATTTAAGCCATGTACAAGCTGATGCCGTTGAACGCGGAATTCATCGCCACTACATGTTTAAAGAAATTATGGAACAACCTCAAGCGTTAGCCGCGACTTTAGAAGGGCGATTACATAAAAATGGCGTATCAGAAGCCGCGCTGGGACCCCAAGCACAGAAATTATTAGATGACATTTACGCCGTGCAAATTATCGCTTGTGGCACAAGTTATCACGCGGGTTTAGTCGCAAGTCATTGGATTGAATCACTAGCAAAACTACCCTGTTCTGTAGAAGTGGCGAGTGAATTTCGCTATCGCCAACCGTTAGCCAATCCAAATGCTTTAGTGGTCGCAATTTCGCAATCGGGCGAAACGGCGGACACCATTGGCGCGTTAAAAGAAGCGAAACGGCTCGGCTTTGGCGCGACGCTGGCGATTTGCAACGTGCCCGAAAGTTCACTGGTACGCATGGCGGATATGAGTTTAATGACCCGTGCGGGCCCCGAAATTGGCGTTGCATCGACTAAAGCGTTTACCACGCAATTATTAGCTTTGTTACTGCTGACTATTATTTTAGGCAAACGCAACGGCACGATTACTGAGTTGGAACGGCTGATTGCGGAAGCGTTGGAAAAATTGCCGACTATGGTTGAGAACATTTTGAATAAAGTTAATGAACCAGTGCGGCAATTGGCGGAAAAATTAGCGGATAAACATCATGCACTCTTTTTAGGGCGCGGGATTCATTACCCGATTGCTCGCGAAGGAGCATTGAAATTAAAAGAGATTTCTTACATCCACGCAGAAGCCTATCCAGCGGGCGAATTGAAACATGGCCCTTTAGCCTTAGTTGATTTAGACATGCCCGTGATTGCGGTTGCGCCGAATGATGCGTTACAAGAAAAGTTAAAATCGAATTTGCAAGAAGTTCACGCACGCGGTGGGCAATTGTTTATTTTTGCTAATCACAAAGCGATTATGCAGACTTCTGATTTTGTGAATGTGATTGAAATGGGTGAAGTAGAGGAGTTATTTTCACCGATTTTATACACTTTACCGTTGCAGTTATTGGCATATTACGTCGCGTTGATAAAGGGAACAGATGTTGACCAACCGCGCAATTTAGCGAAATCGGTGACGGTGGAGTAGGGCGGGGATAATCACAATTTATGTAATTGCTTTGATTTTTTTATTGTTTTAGACGTAAAACATATACTGCGCCGCTCAAACGGCGCAGTATATTTTAACTATTGCAAATTTGGATATAGCATACAGATAACTTGTTTTAAACCATAGCCTTCCCTTGTTATCTCATAGATGCAGGTAAAGCCAGTCCTTCTACATCATTAAATTGAGGCGTTGGGATTGCTAATGTAGGTAAAAGCTCACATTTCACCGTGTCAAAGAAATGGATTTTAGGAGTAGAATCATCATGGACAGTAAGCAGCACAAGTTCATCAGAATAAGCTTCTAATGCTTCAGTTTCTCCTGGTAGATTACTACATTTAGTTGTTAGAGCACCTGTTTCTACATTAAATGCCCACAATTTTTGGTTATCTGAACCATAAAAAACTTTATCATTTGACTGCTTAACAAGGGTTAACCCCTCAATCATTGCTTCTGAAGCTAACCATACTTCACCTTTACCTGTCTCAGTATCAATTGTGATAATCCCATGCCCCTTTGCATAAGCATATAATTGACCAGAAGAGGAAAATGTAAGATCGCCTATTTCATTAAAACCTGTTGCTCCAATAGGATAAAGCTTACCTGTTTCTGCATCCAGCGTATATAAATGTCCATGAGGAATATCTTGAGACGTGTTATTACCTGAAGCAGCATAAATAACGTTTGTTTTAGGATGAATAGCAATGGCTTCAATATCATACCCAGCGTACACAGAACCCAATTTTTGGACAGTATAGCTAGGCTCAGAAGTATTGTTTTCAATCTTCGCAGTAAAAAATTGTGAGTCGTTAAGTCCTGCGTCTTGTACTGCATAAAGCTGATAAGTTGTGGCAGGTCTGACGCAAATTTTTCCTGAAGGGGAAAGAGCGGGAATAGAACGATAGGTATTATTTGCTAACCAACTAGGTTGCTCTAGTTGAGGTACAGAGCCATCATCATTAATGTCAGTGACATGATAAGTGTGTTGATTCCAAATTTTACGCGTATTGAGCCAGTCATTATTTTTATTTTCAAAAACAGTAATACCAGTTTGTCCCTTAAATCCATAAGAGTTGCTTGCAAGTATGATGTCTGCATGTCCATCACCATCAGCATCAGCAATGACAGGTAATTCCATTAAAGTGCTACTTGTATTTTCTTTTTGGAATATGATTTGACCATCAGAACCGTTATAAACTCTGAAGTAATACTGATCATTATAGAGAACTTCATATTTACCATCCCCATTAAAATCAAATACAGATGAACCAGTAACAGAGCTGGTATCTACGATAGGAGATTTCCATAATACTGAACCATCTGCCTTAAAAACAACATAATAATTAGCACCTGCTACCCCAATTTCTAATTGATTATCCCCATCCATATCAGCTAGTGTTGGAACGCTACTATTACTACCACCAGGCATGGGAACTTGCCATATTAGCTCTCCTGTATGTGAGAGCAGAGAAACTTTATCCTTTCCAGAAACAACAATTTCAGGGTATTTATCACTATCAAAGTTTCCTATAGCAACAAATCCTCTTCCTACATTAGGATTTCGCCATAATAACTTACCTTGTGCTGAATAGGCAGAGCCACCTAATATAACTTCTTGTTGTTTATCCAAGTTTATATCGGCAACAACACTACTATAATTGTTTTTTACTTCCCATGTTGCTTCCCATTTGAGAGTTCCTGTATTGTCAAAAATTAAACCGCGAATAATTATTTCAGGTGTTCCATCTCCTTCCAAATCAGCAATTGCAATACCAGTGTATGAGTTTATTGGTGAAGTAAAAAGTTTCTGCCACTTTAGTTTTCCTGTATGGTCAAATACAACAATACCACTTGCATAATCTGCAGTTTCAGAAGAAAGAGCAATAATCTCTATTATGCCATCATTATCAATGTCAGCCGCTGCAATAGTTCCCCCAGGCGTAACTCTATAATCAGTAGCTGCCCACAAATCTCGCCCATCTTTACCACTGACAGCACGCACAATACCATCAGTATGATAGTTTCCACCTTTAAAGGTAACAAATACCACACTCGGGGTATCAAATTGATTAGCGTGCCCATCTCCATTAGTATCCTCTAAAGGTACTACGATAGGCATAGACATAACTTGATTATAAGAGGAAGCTATAGAACTACCTGACCACTGCCATTTTACAGTAGGCTCAAAAGAGATATCACTAGGACTAACACAACTTTCGAAATTTGATTCTTGTGCAACTGCTTGCAGATGTACAGTCGTAGCAAATATTATAGACATGATTTTAAGATACATAATATACCTACCTCCTTAATCTTAAAGATTAGTATTCGCGCGCCTCACGAAAATTTTCTAGTTAAGAATAGCTACTTAACTGTTATTATTATACTTTAAACTCAAAATAAATATCATTAAATAAAATGAGCAACTAATAATTTCGGTGGTGCTAAACTAAATGAGGTGGTGCAAAAGAGGTAGTAATATTAAACTAAGCAAACAGTCTGTGACATAAGAGAAGCAAAAATGCTGACTTGCCCTAAATTATAAAGCAACACACGTCATAAAATATGGAAAAACTCGCTCACAAAACTACAAATGGTGCAGTTGCTGTTTTGTAGAGCATTCTATCCAACGTATCACTACTTCTTTAGCACTACCAAACATTTCACTGAACCTGTGTTAATAACCAACCAACATACGGCTATTTTTACCAAATAAACGTTTAACTATCATTAAAGTTAAATACGAACAAGCGGTAATAATGAAAACCCACATCAAAAAAGTAAAGAAATTAGCAGGAATGGTGAAATGCAATTTCATTAAAATTTTTTCAAATAACACAACAAAATAATTGTGAATAAAATAAATTCCGAAACTGGGTTCAGCAAGGAAGTTTAAAGAGTTTCCTAACGTTTTATCAAACTTGTAAAATAAAGCAACTAAAATAAAACATCCTAATGTAAATTTACTTACATACAATGCTTTTGCAATTAACGCATTTTCTCCAAAAGAGTGAACAGCAAACCAATGCAAAGCAAATAAAAGAATAAATAATATAATACCAATAGCGCAATAATTTACCCATTTTAAAAGTAAATGTTGATAATGACAAACCCACATACCTAAGATGTAAAAAGAAAGAAAATGTAAAGCACTTTGTAATGGATTATGGGTAGGATAAATTTCACGCGGAATAAAGACGGATATTAAAAGTAACGCGGGTAACATCCAATAAAAACGTGGGTTTTGGTCTAATTTTAAAAATAAAGGAGAGGCTAAATAAAACAAGGCAATCATTGGAATAAACCAAAAATGTGCCATGTGAATACCCGTTAAATAATAAATTACAATTTGTTGAAGAATATTTAAATCTGCATAAATCGATTTAGGTGAATGTAATTCATCTAAAATCGCAGGAATAGAAACCAGTAAATAGGGTAAGATTACAAATAAAAATTTGCGGCGTAAATAACTTGCATAATCATATTTGCTAATTAAATATTGAAATAAAAAACCTGCAATAAAAATAAAATAAATAGAAGAACCATGTAAAAATAAATGTAATAGTTCGCGTAAATCAGAAGTTGCAGACCACTGTAATAATTGTCCACTCAGGCAATGAACACTTACAATTAAAATAATCACAAATCCGCGTAGATTATTGATGTAGTTTAGATAATTTTCTTTCACTTTTCCCTCACAGTTTAAAAAGAGTTAAGCAATTTTTAATGGCAATTGCACTGTAAAAGTCGTTCCTTGCATTTCTTGGCTAGTCACTAGAATTTTACCTTCTAATAATTCAGTAAATTGTTTAGCAATGGCTAACCCTAAACCATTGCCATCGTATAAACGAGTGGCTGAATTATCAGCTTGAGTAAAGGGTTTAAAAACTACATCTAATAATTCTGCACTCATACCAATGCCTGTATCACTGATTTGCCAGCATAGATAACTCTCTAATCCATCGGATTCAGTAGCAACATGTAGAATGATTTCACCTTGTTTTGT
>JACCEE010575073.1_pt1 | contig 22422 bp, 15 predicted proteins | sample 7449931 | NCBI WGS metagenome assembly JACCEE01 (sample SAMN15323457, study PRJNA562643) | freshwater metagenome | isolation source: river surface water | place: USA:Blue River Watershed | collected 2017-08-19 | reverse complement strand
GTCCTGTGGTTTAGATTGGTCCTGTGGTTTAGATTGGTCCTGTGGTTTATGTATGTCTTGTGGTTTAAATAAAGAAACCACTGCCTCTTTTATAGCACTGGGTGTAGGAAGCAAGGTTGCTTGTTTTTCTCCCTCACCTAACCGCTCTTGCTGGGCTTCACATTCTTCGCGGCGTTTTTTTTGAGATGGTTTGTCCCATTTATTAAAACAACACGGCACACAGTGTCCTTTTGGATGTGCGTCGCTAGACAAAAACCCCGGATAATGTTGTATATATTTTCCGTCAGAGTCTTTATGAACCTTGTTATCAGTGAATTCAATGATTGTTTCCCCTTTTTTTATTTCTTTGGCATCCTGTGGAATGATTTTACCATATTCGCCGGATTTGGCTTCTTTTTCAGTTAAACTGGTGTTGTGTTTTAAATCCCAATATCGGGGACAAATATACCAATACGGGTTTTCGGGATTGGACCCGTATTTCACACTGTATTCATACGACCCTGGGTGTTCCTTGTCAATTCTATCTTTCTCTTCCTTGGACAATATAACGGGTTGCCTTCTTACATTCCAGAGACACGACCTAGAATATGAATTATATTTGCCTTCATCTCTCTTTAAAAATAAAACGGGGTCCCTTTCTTCCAGTCTCTTGGATATTGGATTGGGGTACGTTAGTTTCATTCCCGTTAATTCATCCAGTTCTCCGCTATTACCGCCACCTTCACTATTACCGCCACCAGCGTATTCATCCGATTCATAGTTTGGATTCGCAATTGCGGAACCCGACTCCGAACCCAACTCTGAACCCGACTCCGAACCCGTTTCCGAATCCGACTCCAAATTATTTTCCATCATTTTAAAAAACGCATCGTATGCGTCTGGATTTTGTGGTGGGTTGATGTCAGGAACCTCTCCAAAGGACGACGATTCATTGAGCGGGGATTTGGGCACAACATCCGACACTGATTCACCGGACACCGGTTCTGATAAAGCCACGCCCTTTTTCACTTCTCCGGTATTACACAATGCTTGAATTCTCTCTGCATCTACACCGGTTGTTCCAATATCCTGGTATATTCTCAGAATAGAATCAATGTATATGGGTATCACGCATAAATACAAAATGTTGTCAATGTTTGAGACTTCAATCTTGATGTTGCTGGAAAACGGGCTTTGCGTTATTTTTGTTAAAAATCCGGGATTGTTCTGGATTTTCACATTGCGCCGCCGCATATTTGTTTTCATTTGAATGGCAGAGAGAACGCTGGATATTTTTTCACGGGCTTCGTCTTCCGATATACTGTAATTCATTTTGAGACCCTCCACAATGTTTCTGTCGGTGTTTTGCTTGTTTATCATTTCAATAATATACGCCTCTTGGCTTGACATTTCATTAAAATTACTAACTCGTTTATACCGCAATTCAATCCCCTTTTTCAAACTGCCTTCCACTTCATTAAACACGCTGGATATACAGCCAATCATGTCGTGGATTTCAATGTTCTTTGTAATTGACAATTGAGAGAAATAATTGATGTCCAGGATTTCCACACATTTGTCATAAAATGATGTAAATAACTCCATGGCGTAGCCGCTTTGCTCAACATAGTTTTTAATGACCGAAATCACCGGGTTTGCGGTTGCCTTGATAATGCTTTCAATTTCTTCAATTGTAAATGCGTGGCGAAATCCGGGGGTTCTTATCCGCACACTGCCGTCGGTGTCAAATTCGCACACAATGTTCAGCACGCTGTCATTTGCTTTGTGTTGAGGTACGGCCGGGTTGTGGTAGATATATTCAATGTATACCGCAACCGTTTTCGTTCTGCCAATGCTGCGCGAGAGATTAAAAATATCGGTCTTGGATAAATACGGTATTTTACGCCCCGTTTTTGACACCTTTTCGGCATATAGTTTGAATACATTGTCTTGGCGCTTGCCGGCGTTGTATTTTATGAACGGGATTTCCTTGGTGCAGTGAATTAACTTGAAAATGGGGTCAAGCAAAATGTGGAACTTGTTGGCGGGATGCAGCACCACATCAAACCCGCGTATTCCGTCATCAATGTAATTAAACTCCGCGGTGCGCTGGTTGTAAATGTCGTAAAACAAATTCACGGTGTCTTTCATTTTAATAAATCGGTCATCCACAAATCGTTTGCTTGCGGAGACCAAGACGTCCTTGAACTTTGTTAAATCGGCGAGAGATGCGATTTCAATTGGACCTTGCGACCCTTCAATTGTCGCCAAATGTGGGAAATAAATGGAAATCGCGTGTTTTTCGGTGAATGGAACCACCCCTTCTTTTACAGCGGCTTTTTGTTTTTCGCTGGCGTATTTCAACACATCTTCTGCGGTACATAAATAAAGCGCATTATTCACCATCAAGCCGGTTTCCAAAATAACTTGTTTGTTGTTTGTAACAATGGATTCGGCGGCATGAAGTTCTAAAAAGGGTTCAATGTAATTCACATCAAACGGGTTGGCTACGTAGGGATACGGCTGGTCTCGCTGAATGCTTCGTATTTCTTGACCCACCGACCGATTTATGATGCGGGGTTCATCATCCAGTTTTAATGAGATGACATCTTCATACCGGTATATTCCGTTTTCACTGGAAACTTCGCTTAGCCCAGAGAGATTATCTATATTTAATAAAAAACTCTCTAATTTACCGGCAGTTAAGTCGCTGCGACCATCATTCGTGAGTTGTTGATACACTTCCAGCGTTTTCAGGGTTTCAATGTGCTTTGAAAACAAATATATTTCACCGAAGGATAAGCGCAGCCGGTCGGCGGTGGCAAGCATAATTTTGCGCTTCACAATATCTATGGTGTCATCTAAATGGATTTGGTCTTTAACAAACACAACGGGAATGGATTGAGACGCGATGGTTTTTAATTCTATATCACTGAAAATTTTACTAAAAATGGGGTTGCTTGTAGAAAACCGGATCATTTCAGACAATTCTAGTGTATCGCCGTCATTATCTACGATGCTGGTTTCGCCGTAAAAAACATAGATGGTTTTAATGCGGGCAGTGGAGGATTTTTGTGCGTCGCTTTCGCTTTCTATGTGATATACCTTGTAATATAAGTTTCCGCATTTGTTTGTATTTACACTCATTTACTTTTTATAAAGATAGGAAAATATGAAAATATGATTAATTATGAATGTGTATAAATATATACAAGTAATCTCTATATATAATCTATAAATAATCCTACTATAAATTACACCGACCATAATACGAAAAAAATAACAATAAATGGAGCACGACGCAACAATAACATTGATGACTAGTAATGATGAAAATCAGGTTAATCAAGAAATAATAACAATACTACACGAAATATTGGCGAGCACGGAGAAGGAGGCGGATGTCATCACATACGAAGATGACAATACACAAGACCCCGAGACCTCCAAAAAACCAACCTATAAACTTATTACAGCAATTTGTCGTGGAGGGGGTATTGGCGTAAACGGGGATTTGCCGTGGGGGCGCATTAAAGAAGATATGGCTTTTTTTTCCAGAATGACACGAGATGTGTCTGACCCCGGAAAACGCACCGCCGTGGTTATGGGACGTAAAACGTGGGAAAGCATTCCTTCCCAGTTTAAACCACTGAAAGAACGGGACAACCTAATTTTAACAACCGCAACCGACAATACACAAATAAATCAAATTCATCAACCAAATCAACTAAATCAAACCATACTGGATGTGCCGATATATGCGTTTCAAACCGTTGCGCAATTGAAAAAATGGTGCGAAGAAACAGGCTATGAAACAGTGTGGGTCATTGGCGGCGAGAGCCTATACAATGACTTTTTAAATGACAGCGCGTGCGTTATTTCATCGGTGTATATTACATATATAGATGCGCCGTTTTGCTGCGACCGGTATTTTCCGAGGGCGTTTCCATACAACAATAATATGACATTGTGCTACACGCACACAAATGCACAGGATGAATTGTGGAACTGGAATACCACGCAATTTCCCGGAATTCTCTCTTGGAATTGGAATTGGTTTATACAGCAGTCATGCGGACATCATATTTCAAGCATTGGCACCCCCTTGTATTTTTTACATTATAAACGGTTTATTGTTGTGTAGTGGTCTAGTGTAGTGGTCTAGTGTAGTGGTCTAGATAAAAGTCATTATTGTCATTATTCATATGAAAAAAATATGAATTATGAATTATGAATTATGAAGTATGAATTATGAAGTATGAATTATGACATTTATGAATTATAAAAGTCTATTTGTCAAAATGCGGATTATCATTTATCGTCATACCACAATATTCTTTCGGGGTTATTTTGTAGTCTTCGGGCGTGTAAATGTTTATTTTCTTCGCATTTTCAATCAAAAACCGAAAATTATCCCAGAATTCATCTTTGTGTCCCACGCTCTTTGTCATGATGTGGCTTAATTCGTGCAGCGCAACAAACGTCAGCGTGTTCTCATCAATCAGTTTTGTGCCGTTCTTTTTAGTATTTACACAAAATGCCAGTTTCTCTCCCTTGTTTTCACTATACGCGGTATATTCGCTGTTTGGCAAGGTTTCACTTATTTTATTGGGATTAAACTTGGTAACAAGGCGCTGCACATTCTCTCTGTCTTTGTAATTTTCACCCATGTAGTCCACCAACTTTTTCAATTTTTGAGTAACGCGAGCCAGTAAATCGGCCGACTCTTGTAGTTGTATTCTTTCTCTTACGCAATATTTGTTTCCATCCACCGTGGAAACAATACATTTGAGATTAAACGCATCAGAGTCTTGGTATATTTTTAAACATACTAAAATTATAAACCCAATTAATATGTATCCAAAAATGCTGACTGATAACATGAATTATATTGATTTGTTATAATAAAAAAATATATTATTTTATTTTTTTATATTCATTATTTATTCTTTATTTTTTCTTATACATACACACACACGGCACACACACATACACACACTACATTATATTGAGGTTGGTTGTTTATAATGTTGGTGTTGTTGTTGTTATTGATGTGGTTGTTGTTATTGACGGCGATGTTCTTGTTTACAATTACTGACCGCCAACACCGACTTCAAAAGGAGTGCGCATAAGGTCAGGAGAAATGGTGCTGTTGTTCCAAGGTCCAACATTCATCTGAGGGTTGGGGGGCTCAGAGCGAAGTTGAAGGTTGGCGTTCTTCATGGTGTTTCCTACGGTGTCAATGCCTGCAAGAAAAGTGGCACTCAACAAGTTCTGATTGGTAAGGTCACCAGAACCGGCGGGGTTCAATGAACTCCACTGGCTGTTGCTGTCATGAGGAAGCAAGTCGGCAGGGTTGGCAACTGGCTGGCGAGCGACATTGGGACCAGGGACAATTGGGCCATTGATTCCACTAACAGATGCGTATCCCGCATCAGCCCCGCTAGATGGTGCTACACTTCCGCCATTGGAAGCAGCGGCCTTCTGGTGAGGGTCCTGATTGGTGTTGCCTTCAAACGGCAAAACCTTGGAATCAGAGTATGTGTAAAGAGCATAAATTAGAACAATTGCCCCTAAAATCACGAGGATGTGATGTGATTTAATAGTTTTTCCCAAATCGGCTAAGAAAGTCATTATATAAAAATAATGATAAAATATTTTTCAGTAAATATCATACTCCGGGTGTTTATAAATTTATACAAGGACCATATTTTTGAACTTGTATATGTGGGAGATAGGGAGGGAGGGGGAGATAGGGATAGGGATAGGGCTATAATTTAAAGTTTCTTAAAACTTCTTTGCTTATTTCTTCGTCGTCTTCCTCGCTATCGTCGTCCTCCTCTAAATCATCCAGCATATAAGTTGCCTTAATATTCTGGGCTTCCAGATATGCCTGAATTGCCTTTTTTTTGGCTTCTTTTGCCTTTTCTTTGGCAATTTTGTAAAGTTCGTAGTATACTTCGTTTGGCCGTTTAAGTTTTAAAGGAGGGGCGGTATCGCTTATATTTTCTATCATCTTAGTTATGTCTTCGTCCGTGTCTTCTTGTTCTTCCTCTTCGTCGTTATCCTCTTCAAACTCCATTTTTATAATATTTGCGCCAGGGTTGTTGTTGCTGCTGCTTGTGCTTGTATATTCTGAACCGTCCAATTGTAAATCCACTTCCATTAAACCGTCTGGTCCTGGCTTTAATGTAATTATTACATCGTCGTCGTTGTCGTTATCGTGATTGTCATCATTAACGTCGTTGGTCTTTGTATTTGTGCCTTCTGTGGTTGTTTTGCTGTCGGTTGTTGGGATTGTGTTTGTGCTTATGCTTATGCTTTCTGATGGTGGGCTTGTTGTTGTGCTTTTGCTTTTGTTTGTGCTTTCTAGGATTGGGTTCGTGTTTAGGGAGGAATCATCGGTTTCTTTTGTTATTGCTAATCCTAAATTAAATTCATTGTTTTTATTTTCGTTATTGGGTTCTTGATTCTTAGTAGTATTAGTAGTATTAGTATTAGTATTAGTATTAGTAGTATTAGTAGTATTAGTAGTATTAGTAACTGGTTTAGTATGAGGCTTCTTAATTAAGCATTCATCAAATATCTTTTCATCTGCTAAAACCAAAGTTTGCCTTAATATCATTTCAAATTGAAAACTACGGGATGTGAATTTAATACCCTGAACTTCAATAATTGATATAATCTTGTGTTCTGGCTGGATGTATTCAATCGCCGCCGCTGCTTCATTCTCGTCAAATATTTTACAAGAAAATGGATTGTTTGTGCTCATGCTGGCAGATGTAATCATTTTTGCCGGTTCTAAATTGATGCGGACTATGTATTGCTTACCGCCTTTGTATGCTCTTATGGGCGATGTAAAGGTGTTTTCAATGTCGCTTTTTTCCAATTCAAGGTTAAACCAAAGGTTTCGTTTTTCGTAGAGTCGCTCAACAACCGTTTCTTCTAAATTCGTCAACCAATCAATGAATTCGCTGTCTTCGTTTGTTAATACAAGGTCAATGTAGCCTTTTTTACCGGCAACCACAACACCCGCCTTTGACTGCGTTTTAGGGGTCTGGATGTAAAGCGGTTCCTTCATATATTGAATTCGTGTTAAATATGAACCCGCCGTCATTCCGTTTGGTTGATTTAGTGTTATTTTATCAAATTGAAATGTTTCGTCCGTGTTTCTTATGTAGCTATCCATGCTGTGTATTATAAATTGATACACATCATGGAGAAAATAAAAGGCGTTTTTATACTACACATCTTCCTTCGTCCCTTCGTCCCTTCGTCCCCAGGCGTCCAGGCGTTCAGACCGCCGCCCGATTTACGATTTACAAATGCCGACTTCAACGCATCCTTCTTCTGCTACATAGTCGCCAATTTTATCAAGCGCAACTGGAACCGCGGTTTGCACGGCTGCTAAACAAGCGTCGTGCACGCTGGCAGGAAGTACGGAGCATATGTTGTCTAATTCGGTAGTTGCTAAACTCAGGAGTTTGGGGTTGTGGAAAACAGTGGTATTTAGTTTGTTTGCGATAAAGGTGCATGCGTCGCATTCCAATGAATTCACGGTTTCGTTCAAGGCCTGAGACAAAGAAGCGGAAATGTTGGATTCAACTGGATGAGGTGTGTTAGGGACAGAATTAAGGTCAGATTTTAGGTCAGTTTTTAGGTCAGATTTTAGAGAAGGCATGGTGGTAGTATCTTCATTTAGAAGAATTGCGGGCGCAGGACTTGCTAAAAAGCAAAGATGCAACATAAATAACAAAGAAGCGGCGGTTTTCATTTTTTAATTTATTATATTATTGTTTTATTTTTTCTTTTGTTTTGTTTTTCTTTCTTTTCTTGTTATTATATATATTGTTAATTATGGCTAAATCACATTCTCGTTCTAGGTCTCGTTCTCGCTCTCGTTCTAATCGTCGCAATTATAGAGGTGGGGCAGGTGAGACTGAGGTTTCTAATAATGGTTCTCAGGAAGCGGGTGCTCAGGGTGCCAATGTTGCTCCCCCAATCAGCGCTTCCAATGTAGCCGCCGCAACTAAGATTGCCGAAGGACTTATCGGCAAATTGATGGGTGGACAGAATGGCGTGCAAAGTGGAGGCAGTTGCTCTACTTGTGGTGATGGTAGGAATGAACTTCCTGCTCCTATCGCGGCGGGTGCTGCTGCCGGCGCTGCCGCTGGTGCCGCCGCCGGTCTTGCTGCCGGAGGCCCCGACGCATATCAATCTGCCAGCGGCCTTCAAGGCGCGGCTCTTCAAGGTGGTGGAAAGAGAAAGAACAAGAGCCAGAAGAAGTCGCAAAAGGGTGGTATGGTTGCCGGTATTCTCGGCGTTGTAGAGTCCGCACTTGTCCCTTTTGGTCTTCTTGTGGGTCAAAAGGCGCTCCAATCCCGTTATTCCAAGAAGCACGGAAAGGGAGGCAAGGTGTATTCTCCTTATGATGAATTTGTAGCAAAGCGTTTCACTAAGAAGAACCACAAGTAATAGAGAGATGAATTTCTAGTACAACATATTATTCAAATTGATTGATTGTTTATACAATACATCAATACATACATCAATACATACAATTTGAATAAAAGCATATTGAATGGTGCTTACATTTATTTAGATTTGGATTTGGATTTAGATTTAGATTTAGACAAGGAATTAGGCCTAGATTTAGACCTAGATTTGGATTTGGACCTAGACAACGACACAGACGTAAAATAAACGGAATATTTCTTAAATTCTGGCTTTGAAAATACAAAGTTAGTTGGATATTTTTGTTTAAGTTTGAATATACCTTTTACAAAATGTTTGTTTTGAACCAAATATGCCAATTCATTATCGGACAATAAATCCAGCAATTGAAATTTATAGTCGTCGTCATCATCGCCATCAACGCCATAAACTGTTTTTATGATTAGTTCCATTTCTTTATGCATTTCCTCTGGGCTGAATATGGCATTGAATAGATTAAGATTGAGGTCTTGTTTGTTGCTGGTTCGGTAAGCCATATAATATAACACGCCATATGCCTTGGTGTATGCGGCGGCATATTTATCTTGATGAATGGCTTCGGCGGTTACTTGTTTAAACCACGCTTTCAATTGCTTGTCTTGAAATAATAGCCTCACCTCTCCCGCCGACACTGGATGGTCGTGCGAATTTTTAAATTGCATATCATTTGGATGGTACTGATATTTGTCGGTTGGATTGTCCTGGTTTTGTATTATGTAGAATTTTCCTTTTTCGTTGTAATGACAAAACATGTTGTTTTTGTCGGCGGCAGTGCACCATTTGGTGTTTCTTCCATAAAATTTTGAACCGATTTCAGAGGTAGGTTGATACACGGTGTAATTTGGAGTGCGTAATACGACGACTGCGTCATCTTCTCCGTCTTCTCGTAATCTTTTTTGAGCAAGCGATGTTTTAGAACGTTTTGATTTCTTTTCTTCTATTTTCTCAAAAACCCCTTGTTTTATTTTATCGTGTATGAATCTCTCCAAATCAAAGAGAGACGGGAAATCTTTCGTTGACAACTGTTTTCCGTCATTCATTCTGTATTGTTTCAGCACATTGAATTTGGTTGCGTAATTGTTTAGTTGCTCTATGTGCTGTATGCTGTTCATCGGCGCATACCCATTTCGTCGGTCTTCGTCTGTCATTAATGTAAGATTTCCAGTTAAATACAGTTGTACCACAAAATCTATTAAATCTTTGTTATTTGTTTGTTTTATGATTACTTCTACCAAGGGTGTAAAGTGGGTTTCAATGTCTTTGTCATCATAGGTTTCCGCGTCTTTTATGGTTGGAAACTCTACACCTGGAATAGCGCTTCGTAAATAAAAATCAGGATATACGTGTTCTTTGTAGTTTTTTTTTATGTTTCTATAAAAATAATTCTTAGCGGTTTCAATGCCGCCGCCCACCACTCCCGTGTAAGACCGTTTTCTTGTGTGTATTACATTACGGCAGCGACGTCCTTTTGAACGACACTGCGTTTTTTTCATACCATCAATCTTATATATTTTCGTTAGACAAAAATTGAATTTAAACACATACATATTTAAACATCAAACATCAACACCAACACCAACGCCCAAGACGCAAGGTAAATTAATTAAATAATGAAGGCTTCAATAAGACCAAGACCAAGAGCAACAAGAACAAGAACAACAAGAACAAAAGCAACCACGACAACTACCGAGACAATAACCACGACATCAACACAAGATTGTTCATTAAAAACCATTACCAAATGTGATATATTTACACCCGACGCCATTTCAATACAAATGGCATCAAAATTACACGATTTTGGAACAGTATTGGAGCCGTGTGTTGGAACAGGAAATTTATTGAAATTTGTTGATTATGAAAAATATGATAAAATAGATGCGTACGATATCAAGTCGCATTATCTTGACGAAATAAACGACAATATAAAATTAACTAAATATAATTGCGACTTTCTCAAATCAACCATCCATGAATTGTATGACAATATTATTCTTAACCCGCCGTATATTAAAATCCAAGACTTGCCCGTAGAATATAGGGAATATATTAATACTAACTATGAATTACTTGACGGAGGAGCAATTGACATCTACTATGCTTTCATAATTAAATGCTTGAATTTGTTGAAACCAACCGGGCGAATGGTGAGTATTACGCCCAATTCGTATTTATACAATAAAACTGCGTATAAACTAAGAAAGTATTTATTTGAAAACCGACTAATAAAAGAAATTGTGGATTTCAAAGAAAAGAAGATATTCGCAAACGCATCGGTATATTGCTGTATAACCATATACGATAAAGAGCCGAAAACCCACGTAGTGTATAATGGCGAATCTATATCGTATGACGACATTCTACAAAATTATTCATTGTTCAATTTAAATTCCAACGATGATGACACATTGACGCTAAAAAAATTGTGTAAAATTAAGAATGGCATAGCCACGCTGAGAGATAGAATATATATTCACGAAGTTAGATTGTTTGACGAACCTTGCTGGAAACATATTACAAATGGCCCACACACAAAATACGCAATATATCCTTATGAAAATGGCGTCATCATTGGTGAAAATAGATTCAAGACGGAAAATCCGCTTACTTACCAGTATTTATTAGAAAACAAAGAAGAATTGTCTAAACGGGATAATGGTAATAAAAGTTATCCATCGTGGTATGCGTATGGAAGAAGCCAATCTATCAAATACACAAATAAACGGTGCTTGTATATACCGTGTTTCCTTGAACCCAGCACTATACCATCAAACATATTTGAAAATAAAAACATACTGCATTACGGGTGTTTATGTTTGGAGCCAAATGATGAAAATGATATAGATGCCATCAAACGCACGCTGATTTCTAACATTGACTTTATAAAAAACAACAGTTCAAAACGTTCTGCTGGGTGGATAAATCTTACAAGTAGTGTGTTAAATAATATACCAATTCCATTGGTAGAGTAATCGTATTCATATCAAACTAATTTACTTACAATATCAAACATGCTTCGGTAAGGGGTGTTGCTATCAAACCCCAATATAGTTGGAGGTTTATTAAATTTTTCATCTATTACATTATTATGGTCCACAATTATAATGTAGTTTATTATATCATATACGATATTTTGTGTGATTAGTATATTGTAGTTTGATATGTCTTGTATTGACACATCTTCAAAGTGTTTTATTTTTTGGTCCGATTTACATAAATAAGGCGTTTTATTCATAAATATATTTATTGGAATGATTATTATATTGGGATTTGCCCATTTTAGATGCTGTAATTCTCCTGTCAAATTTTCCCACGAATTATTTTTATTTTGCTTATAATTCGTTTTTATTATTTTTACAGGAAATATGATATAGGGTTCATTCTCTCTCAATACAACAATATCGCATTTTTTTCTACCGGATGAGTTTACTGATACTATATTACATTCTAATTCAACCCCATACTTCGGTGGTGTAAATATTTTTATTAGTTCATTTTTGATATATGTATGAAATAACATTACGTTTTTATTGCTTCGTGCGCCGTGGGTGATGTATGATTCATACACCTCATTCATTATATTTTTGAAATTCTCCATGCTGCTGTTTTCTTGTTCCATGTCTTTTATTCTTTTATTATGAAAAATAAATAAAATTTATGTATTAAATCAATTTTATACCCTGTTTATATTTGGTTGGTTATGGTTATACCTTGGTTATAACAGGATTTAAATTTAAACCACGTATATGCTATTATATATAGATATACGCGACACGACAATAAAATAGCAATGCCAGTAAAACCAACAACAACAACAACAACAAAACCCGCTGTACCTGCCGATAATATATTACAAAATGCGTCGGCTTCGGGGGGGTTTGAAGAAAAAATTCAACGGTGGGTCCATCTTGACAATCAATTGAAGGACCTCGGCGACAAGGTTCGCAACCTTCGCAATGAACGCAATGCCGTAAATGACGATATTTTAGAATTTGTGGATGCCAACAATTTAAATACAGCCACTATAAAATTAGGTGATGGAAAATTGAAGTTTGGCGAAGTCAAGCAAACCGCACCGCTAACCCTTACATTTTTGGAAAAGTGTTTGGGCGAATTGATTACAAACCAAACCCAAGTGGACCAAATTATGAATTATATTAAACAAAAACGGGAAGTAAAATCCGTTCCTGAAATTAAGCGTTATTATAATAAAACAGACACAACGGTTCCCGACGACGAGGAGTGAGTATAATTTTGTATCTTTTTTTACGAGCATATATTAGTAAGTAGTAATTAGGTAGAGAACACACAAAATCACAAAATCACAAAATAAATAATATAAGAAAAAGGAAAATAAGATAATGTTCGCAGAAAACGCAAATTCATTTTTCAATCCAATAACCGACTTGGTTTTTTCATTAAATAAAGAAGGCGGCATTGAAAGCGGCGGCTATAAAATTAATAATACATTGCTTCAAACCGGTGAGGCGTTGTTTGTTGGGGATAATTCGGATACATCCGATAAATCAAAACAGGTATCCGCGTTTAGCGAATTATTTGAGAATATGGCGGTTCCAGCCGGATTATTTATGATGCCTCCTCTTTTTAAACCAACGCCTTCTTCGTCGTCTTCTCATAAAGGCGGTAGTAAATTGATACTGGAAGATAGCGGTATTCGGTCTGGTATTATACCATCTGATTTATATGATAGACTGCTGGATTTAGTATCACCCGATAAACGTGTTGTGTATGACCATAAAACACGGCGCAAAAAAACACCATCACGCTCTCAATCGCAATCTTCTCATTCTTCTCAAAATCAAAAGAAAAAAACTCGTCGGCATAAATAAATGTCCGAGCAAATCAAATCAAACCAAAACAAAACAATTGAAGTATATTTGTAATTGTAATACTTCAATTGTTTTTTTAAAATTAGTATTATTTCTACACCAGGCTCCATGCCGTGTTGTTAAATGGCGCAATAACAATTTCATTAATCTTGTCCCTAAATTCTTGCACCTTCTTTTCATATGCGGGGTCATTCAACGCACTGCCGGTAACAGGGGTGGCCGAACTCATAAATTTCGCAGACACGCCATTGACGTCGGGTTTCACGCCATAGCAATTCACGCCAAACTTTTCACCGGAATTTTCAAGAAAGCCGCCATTTACACCGGGGCGACCACACGCGTGCTCCTTTCCTGGTATTTTTTGTAGTTTGCGCCACGTGTCTTTTTGGGTAGGATACAGTATCATCTGGTTATCCGACCAACCATACGAACACCATTCGCCGCCGGTGTTGTACGCTTCTTCCACCTCATTGTATGTTGCTAAACGCGCGCCATACGCATCGCACACCGCCTTGGCTTCGGGGTAGTCATACACATTTGCAGGAATGTGGAATACTTGTTTGGGCATTCGTATTCCGGGTGTGTTTTCCACGCCTTGTTGGTTTTGTGTTATTTCAATTTGAGGATTGGGCGAAAAAATGTTCTTGACTTCGGCGGTTATGTTTTTATTGAAGAAGTATTGAAACCCATTTACGATAACAATCACAATGAAAATCGCCCATAAAAACGACTCCAACACCGACCCATCTTGTTGTCCGCCATTTTTTCCTAAAGATGTGAAAATAATGTAATACAAAAATATTACAAATAAAAAGATAATCAGCGCCTTTGGATTATTCACTGCGGAATGAAACTTATCTAATATTCCGAATTCAAGCCCGCCAAGTTGGTCGTATGATATGGGGACGCCAGTGCTTGTTTGTGGTTGTTTCGCTGGACCGGCGGGAGAGGGTGGCTGCTGGGATGCTTGTGCCACAGCCGGTATAGCCGGAGGAGCCGTATCAAGGGGGACCGTCTTGGTATACGAAGAAGAAGTAGGAGGTGGTGGGTTCGGGGATGACATATTTATTTTTTTTAGTATTAACTAATACGATAGGTGTCTTGTCTAATATATAATTATATAATTACAAGACATAAAACAAACTAAATTTCTATTTTCGTTTTCTGTAAAATAGACAATATGGCGTGTTGCTGATAATTGTATTCCCGGTAATGTCTAATTCCTTTACAGTTGTGTCATTAAAATTATACCACTTTCCGTCAGCAGTGCGGATTGTTGCCGTATAATGCCCGCCGTAAATATTACCGTGATGATTACACACGCCGTAAAGGTCGTATACGTATCCGCTGGCTGCGTTGTAGCCTTGAATGTATTTCCCCAAATTTATACCTGATATCGGGATTTCAACTGGCACCTGGATTTTACGCATGGTACCGGTTTCCGTATATACAAAGCGTTTTAGGTCTATGACCAACACATTCGGCATGTTCCAGAACAAAATGCGTTTTTCTACGTCTTGCTTTTTCCCCGTCTTTTCGTTGAACCACGCATTGTCCCCGTCCAATGCTTCTGGCTTACAATAACATTCAAAGCAATCCAGCAGCGTCGGGCATTTTGTCGGTGTCTTTGAAACCGCGTCTTCAAATGGAATGGGAAGATTTACAATGAAAAACGGCTCGGGTTTTAATGTAAGAATGTGCTGGTTGCCGATTTTTCCGATACTGCCGTTGCTTGGTTTCGCAGTGATTACCGACATTTGAATTCCGTAAAATATGTTCAGCATTTCCGAGTAATCTTTTTCATACATATTTTTCATCATTTCGTAGCATTTTTTTGCCACCACGTCTTTTTCGCCGATGACGTTTCCGGTGACATTCATTGTAACGGGGCGAGACAGCGCATTATGAAACGACTCAATCATAAACATTAAAAACTCGGGGACGTCATTTTGATTCCACGACGCAAATAATTCCATCTTCTTAATTTTGGCGACGTGCTGCATGGAGCGTATAAATCCGCCCGGAGACACTGTGCAATTTTCGCTCCACATTAATTGCCGCAGTTTATCCCATTCATTGAGTAGAATGGTGTCTGGTTTTTGCTTTACACGCCGTTTATAGGTTCCGGCTTCAAGAAATTCATTCAATTCATATGTATGCGACAACATTTGAATACACGAATTTGCGAAACACGTGTTTCCAAGATTGCTTAATCCCGTCAATCCAAGCCCCGCGTATTTATTGTATTGGGAAAATGGGTTCTGGATTTGGATTGCTGTTGTTGCTGTTGCTGTTGTTGTTGCTGTTGCGGTTGTTGTTGCTTTCGCAGTTGCTGTTGCGGTTGTTATAGAAGATAATTCTTGTGGCATTTTCTTATTTCTTATGTGTAGTTGTTGTTGTGTTGTAATACATACTTAATTTATGTTTAAACAGAAAACATAACATAACATAACATAACATATGTCGTCTTCGTCTTCGTCATTTAATCAAACACCCAATTCATTGCGAAATGTTGGCGTGAATCAAATTACATATGACCCGGTTGATTTGTTGTATATGGAATTGGCCGACAGTTATATGAATTATATATCAAACACATCCGCAATGTTTGCGAATTTTGAAAGAGGGTTGCGTAGAATTGGTTTGGCTCAGCGACTACAATCCGCAACCACGGTTGCGCCCCCGCCCCCCGTTGTTCCGGCTTATACAAACTATTATTTGAGACCATTAAACGAGTTATTTTTTAATAGACAAGGTCAAGGGCAGGATGTCAGTGGAAATCATTCAGCCGGACACCGCGCTCAACATCCAGAAGGACATCAATCTCAACCAGAAGGACATCCAACTCAACCAGAAGGACATCAACCTCAACCAGAAGGACATCAAACACAACCAAACCCAACACTCTATACTTTACAAGACATACTTTCTTACCTAGGATGGGGGCAAATGCCAACCCCCACTCTTCCAACGGAAATTCAGATTAGAACCGCCACTAGAACTTGTTTGTATAGCGAATTACAAGAAAGGCCATACACCATTTGTCCCATTACACAAGAAACATTCACTGATTCACAACTGGTTACACAAATTAAACACTGTAAGCATACATTTATGCCGGACAGCATTCAACATTGGTTTGAGAGAAATGCGACTTGTCCGGTTTGTAGGTATGATATACGTAATACAAACAACAACCGCAACAATAATAGCAACAGTAGCAACAGTAATAACAGCAATCAACCGCATTCAGACCCAAACACGACGACATCATTTTTGAATTTTGAGGTGAATAATATTGATGACGACAGCATCACATTTTCATATGATTTACCGGAAATGATGGATATGAACGGAACGACATCAAACCCGTTGTCTGTATTGGCGCAAGCAATATCAATGTTTTCTAATAATCAACCGAATTCACAGTCACAATCACAGACACAAACACAATCACAGACACAGACACAGACACAGTCACAATCACAGACACAGTCGCCACCACAATCACAATACAGACAATCGCACTATGTAAATAACCCAGCAAATACTCCTCCAAATACACGACCGAATAGCGGCAATAACACGGACGGTATTACTAGAACAGCATTATCGTCATTGCTTTCTATGCCCACGGTTAGTTATTTTGTTGATGGTATTTCTCCGAATAATCAAGAAGAAGAATATGAAAATGAAAATATGGACGAAGTAGATTGATTCGTCAATATGTATTGTTGTATTGTATTGGTGTATTGTATTGTTGTGTATTTTATTGGTGTATTAAACTGCCGTCTTTTTCTTAAAGAAGTTGCTGATATCTTGATTTCCTTTATTCAAGTTATCTGCTTTTATCAAATATTCATCAAACAACAGTGATTTTATCATCTTTTGACGCAATTCAGTTATTTTCTTTTCTCGTTTTTCCTCATCGTCAAATTTATAAACCAATGTTTCTATTTCATCTTCAAAATGCATTTGTTTCCGTTTATCAAACCCAGGTATTTTTTCTAACACAAGGGCAAATACCTGTTGAACCGGTTTCATAATTTGATTTGTTATATAGAATGAATAATTCGGCCGCAGATTATTTTTAACAATATAGTCGGGGTGTTCTATCCGCTCGCCTTGTAATGCCGTCTTTGATTTGTTGTTGATGTACACATACGGAATGCGGTCGCCGGTGCTTGGTTTGTTTCCGGGGTCTCTAACCCCCATACGGTCCGCCAGCACTTTGTGCGCAATCTGTTGCGGGTTCTTATAGTCCGACCGCAACGACTTTGTAATGATGAGTTTTTCAAGCGGGCATTTTTCATCTATGATGTTTTGCATACATTCCCTTAGAAACGCAATTGCTCGTTCAATGTTCTGCTCTTTCATCAAGATGTCAATAATGCCGCCATACACATCTTTTACTATCGGCGCATTATCTCGGCGTTTTAACACAATCCCCATACTTTTGCGTTTTCCTTTGTAGGTGTTATTTTCGTAAAGCATGCCCACATAGCGCTTTTTTGAAAGAAGGCAGAACGGCATCAGCGTTTTTTCATATACCCAGGCATGCGGAGGTTTTAAGAACTTGGTCGCAAGATGCCCCACTTGTTGCGCGATTTCAATTGTTATTTCAAGTGCGTCTTTTCCACGAATTGGGGTTCCGTCCGGCGTTGCCAGATTGAAGGTGAAGAATACAGAATCGGTGTTGTGTACAATGATGTCTCCGACACCCGCGGCAAAGTGGTGGTTTTCGGTAGTTAAATCATATACATATTCGCCACTTGGATACTCAATGTCATGAATTTTCGTAACGCAGTTGTATTCTTTCAATGGCAATGAGGGATACGGCGTAATTGATGACGCCGCCACCCTTACTCTATATGACAGCAATGTATCATAATTTATAAATAAGCGCAAATCTGGATTGTTACAGTAGGTATTCCAGTATTTAGCAGCGCGTAGTTGATTATACGTGGAATATACGTCGCATAGTTCTGGAATACCGATTGTATCACTCTCCGCATTAGATATAGATTCAGATACAGATTCAGATACAGACGTATCAATGCGATGATGCAATAGTCGTGTTTTACCTGCCGTAATGTCTTTTGGCGATATTTCTGCTCCGGTCTCACATACCAGTGAATGGTCATCCGTCACATCCACCAACCCACGATGGGTTATCACGCGGAACATTTTTTTGGTTGGGGCTAATACGTGTCGTATAACACGATGTATTTTTGTCCATCCTTTATCAGACCACGTTTCTACTGTTGGTCTTAATTCACACACTTCTTTTGTTTGTTTGCCGATTTCTGTGCACTGGCGCCACAATGCTGCGCCCCCGTCCATATGAACACCGAAGCGCGTTCCCAGTTCGTCAATCGTACATATCACCAATGGTCCGCCGTTTTCACGAACATATACCGGTGTATAATTCGCCACACTATCGCCGTATATATACTCCGCCCTGGTATTTACAAACCCATAATTCTTCGTATTCACCGTTGCGTTTCCGTACACTTCTTCAACAATTCGTTTTCCATATGTGAGTAATTTCCTACCAGTAGCCGTTGTTGATGCGGCGACATCCACCTCATAAAATGTGCTCGTCTTTGCCCCGCATTGTCCATACAATGAATTTGCTGTAACCTTGTAACCTAGTTGTCGTTTATCCAAGATGTTTGCCATAAACGGGTCGGTTTGAGATTCCGCCAATTTACGTGTTGCCTTTCTTGCCGCAAGCAGTTCTTCTAACACGGACGGCATAATTGCCTTGATACCATCCTTGGGTTGCGCCCACCGGCAAATCTTCTTTCCATTGAGTGTTTTAATCATTTTACCTCGTTCATTCGCAACCCACTTGTAGGTGTCGTATTCAACATTCACATATTCGTATCCGGGTAGATTGTCGTATATATATTCGCCGGTTTTCGCATCCTTTTCGCCGGTTTCATGCACCAGATTTTTAAACAAGTCGTATTCTTTTGTCCATACCTTGCTGTCGTGTGATAAATTTTCGCTTATCATAGACGAGGGATACAACGACGAATAATCCAAACACGCAACCGGATTATCTAGATACAAATTACATTTCGGCGGGAGAACAATGGCGCCTTCATAACTGTCGTCGCTCAAATCCTTGTCAATCACCGGCATCAGCGTGTTTTTTTCACGACACTTTTTGGCAATATAACTGGTTAGTTTGATGCCTTGTCCCCGCATCACCAAAAACGAAATCGGGACACTACAAATCTTAGACATTTCAATGTAGCCGGTCATTACATCAATCTTGTTCATCAAGTGATGAACCAGGTTACAATCCTGAATACAATATTTCGCAATGGTTGCTCGCTCTGCCGGGCCTTCGTTTGTCATGCGGAAAATGTCTTGCGGCGTTACATCATCCTTGGCCAATCCCCACCGAACTGTCTTTTTCATATCCGGTTCTTCGCGTCCTTCTATTTCAAAGGTGCGCGTTTCTTTATCCAGTGCCAGGATTTTGAACTTGGCGCCGTCTTTATAACTATCCGTAGAGTGGCTTGATTCTTCAAAGTTGATGTAATTCCCCACTTCCAACCCGGCTAAATTGCCGCTTACAACACTGGTGCGATTTCGGTCGGCATCATATACCATTTTTTTTACGTCGTCGCCAATAAAGTAGCCAGACACATAATCCAGTTTATACGATGTCAAATTGAAATCCCGGCGAAAATAATTATACAAATCTATTTGAAGTCGCCCAGTCATTTTGACAAACCGGAGTTCATACTGCCCGCTTGCCAGCGCAATACTGGTTTGTTCTATGGAGATTTTCCCGGTTTTCGCATCGCGGTTTCCGCAAAACTCGCCTTCATTGCGTGAAAGCATCAGGAAGTCTTCCTCGCACTTGTTTTCTAGTGCACGGCGAAACATAAACTCGTAGTCAAAACCGAAAATATTATATCCAATTATGATGTCCGGGTTTTCGCGCTGAATAAGTGCGGTCCAAGCAAGCAACACCTCGCTTTCGGTCGCATACGTTTCAATCACGGAATTCGGCACTTCATTGGTTAGGTCATTGCACGTATTCATCGCAATACAGTGGTTTAAATATGGTTTGTTGTCGTTTTTGCCATATTGGATAAAGGTGGAACCAATGAATGTAACCTTGTCGCCTTCCAATTTGGGAAATACGCTTCCCAGCGTATCACTGATGTGCGCAATCTTCGTCTCACGGTCATATGCCCGACTATTGATTAAATCCAGGATTGTTATGCTTAATTGGGATTGTGCAGCCGCAATTGCCGCATCTTTTTTCTTGTCATAATATTCCGATTTTCCTGGGCCGGTTATTTCTTCCTCTTCTACGGGTCTGTCGCCATCACCATCTCCGCCGTCCGCATCTTCGTCGCCCTCGCCGTCATCATCCTTGCTTTTCTGGGTTTCGTTTTGTCCGTGTTCTAGTTTGATGCGTTCAAATAAGCGCTCAATCGTGTTTTCATCGCGCACTGTTTCTTTAATCAACGTTCTCAACTGCTTTGATACAAATGCGGAAAACAGTTTGTCAATGCCGTTTTTTGTTGGTTGTTTTTTCGGGAACACGCGCTCAACGCCATCCAGGGTGTCAAACCCGTATGCGGTGTATATGATTCGTCGCAATAAATCGGAGTCAATCACAAACGAAGGGTCGCTGCTACTGCTACTACTACCGCTACCGCTGCTATTAGACATTTTGTTGTGTAAATCGGCAATATTTGTTGCCAGTTTTTTATATGTTTTCACTGGAATGGGGAAATCGCCGTGACTGCTGCTGGCTTCAATATCAAAACTACAAATTTTATACGGAACAATGGTTTCTTTTTGATTAAGCGGCAATATGTCCTTGAACCCGATTTTATATTCGTATTTGCATGTCGTCGTTTTGTTGGATATGACTTTTGTGCGCGAAAGCGGAATTTGAATCCATCCCGACGGGCTGATTTCACGAATATGGAAAAATCGCAACAATGGCGGTATGTTGGCTTCATACAAGGTGACCGACGTGTCATTAAATTCTACGCCGTTTGGTTTAAGTCGGAAACATTTTCGGGAATGTCGGTGGTCATACCCCTCTTCAAACCACAAGTTTTTTACCTTGTTCATTACCGGAACATTTGTGAATTTTATGATTAAGAACTTGTGCTCCTTTCCACCATCAAATCCGTATAGTTTTTTGCGCTGAATATAACGACACTCGTCTTCTAATATGGAGGCTTCGTAATACTTGCCCACTGCCGACTTCAAATATTGGACAAAGTCTTTTTTGGTTTCGTTTGTCCAGTTATCGGCAACCTTGACATAGAAGAACGGCAAATAATCATCCACCATTATGGAGCACGTTTCGCCGGCTTCGTTTATTCCAAACATTTGAATGATAAACCGTTTTTCGTCGGATGGGCGGAATGATTTATGCGGTTTCTTTGTTTGTGATGACGCCGCCGCCACCGCCGCAGTGAAACTGTCGTATTCATCAATGTATTCGGTTTGTCGCGTTCCTTCGTCGGAATCTTCACTGCTGGTTCCTTCATCCTTTACTGGCTTTTTATCCACCGTGTGGAAATCAATAAGACGGAATGAGGGGTCTTCTTTTTCTTTTTTGATAAATTTCTTACTTACATTTGGTTTTGCGTTGCTTGGAATTGATGCTGACATTGCGTTGTAGTTGTAGTGTATGTAATGCCTTTGGTTTATATGCTATTTAAATAAATCAATTTTACTCCTTTATCGGTAATTGGAATGTGTCTAACATGGTAATACAATAAAACTACGTAAAAAGATTGTATTTATGAAATTTGTAATATGATTGAGGAATAATATATATTATATAATGACTATGAAAAAACAAAGAAAAAATATCAAGGGTGGTTCTCCGACTGTCATAACAAATGACAACATCCACAAATTCGTAGAAAATTACATATGCAGTCGCTTTTTTGTTTTCTGTAGCAATAAATTGCCAGAGGATTTACAAAGAGTACCAATTGGGGATTGGGATGTTTCGCAAGTAACCAACATGAAAGAGTTGTTTATGGATACTACGTTTAATGAACCCATTGGGTCATGGAATGTATCCAATGTTACTAATATG
>JACCEE011052629.1_pt1 | contig 22433 bp, 24 predicted proteins | sample 7449931 | NCBI WGS metagenome assembly JACCEE01 (sample SAMN15323457, study PRJNA562643) | freshwater metagenome | isolation source: river surface water | place: USA:Blue River Watershed | collected 2017-08-19 | reverse complement strand
CGGCCTCTCTGTTTCGCACCATGTCTTCGCTCCAATCTTGTCTAGCAAGATCCAAGTTGGCGTGTCCCCCACTATAAAGGCTCCACTTGTATGGAAACAAGGACTTAGTGGAGTTGAGCCAATTAAGCTGTTCCATATCAGTAAGACCCTGTGGAAATCTCGCCGGATCAACATATTGTTCATTTCGTTGCTTGCCTATAAACGTGGCATAGAAACCCGAGATAGCCGGCAAGAACACAGCATAATCTGATTGCTTGGCAGTTAGGTTATCTTGAGTCAACTCGACCCCATTTGATTTTGAGCCAGATTCGTTCATGTATGTAATAGTCAATGCTTAAAAGAATATGTAATGCAGTAGCAAACCCAGTGGCACTACCTATGTCGCCAGTAAACATGTATGTCCACAGGATTGTAAACAACCATGCGGTAATGCGATATGTAATCATCCGTACCACGGTTCTTTTGTGTGTTTCAGTCATTATTTAGATTGTGCTGGTAAGATGTAGTTATAAACTGCTAGACCAGAATCAACAGTGATCTCGGCAGCACCGTCGTCGCTGATTCGCACTTTCTTGTCGCCGGTTAAATCCATAATGCTGACAAACTGCTTGGCAGGCCACGACCAGGCACGTTTCAACTGACCACTCACCCCAGGGTGGAACACAAAGTTACCTGAGTGCGTTGAGTGGTCACCAAAGAAAAATTTGAGATCGCCGTTTTCTGTTTTGGCCTGGAAGTTTGCTTCTTCGGTGTTGGCGCTCATTTGCCACTTCAGTCGCTGGATAGCAGCATTGGTAGGTTCAAATTCAATGTGCCATGTCACTGGGCGAATCTTGGCAGTTTTTAGTTTTTCGTTTATGATACCTGACGCCATGAAACGATAGTTGTTTTTAAAATCGCCTACTTTGTTTTCAAAGTTAATGCCATCGGGCTCGCCTGTACTGCCTTTGGTAATGGCAAGTTTGGCATCCTCGCGATACTCTTGCAAGTTCAACAAAGTCTTTAGTTTGCCTAAGTTAGGCATACCAAATGTGCCCACAAAGTCTGCCACAGGATTGTGATAGTTGCCGCGAATGACCACGCTCAAGTCTTCGGCCAAGCCAACAATTTCAGTTTTGCTGGTGTCACCAACAATTTTAATCAGGTCAATACAACCAAGGTCGTAAGTGTGTTCTACCAAGTCTAACAAGTAATCTCTCATAAGTTTCTCCTAAGTTTAAAGTATACAGGGTTTACGGTGAATTTGCAACGATTTTGGCCAGAGTCTGGCCGCCTCGCAAGGTTGTGATTTCTCCAGGCTTGCGGAACTCCAACCAGCTGACATCGCCGGCACCGTCGTGTTCAAAATCACACTCAAAGCCAACAGACTCTGCGTGTGACACAATGAGTTTCTTGGGCGTGTAGCACATGAAGCCACGTTCTACCAAGCCAACTCCTTGTGCTCGATCACAGTTGTTGTAGGTCATTATCAGTGTACCACCCGGACGCATGAGGCCAAACAATTCAGTTATGTACTGTCGTATGATTTCAATTGGTTTGAAGTTGAAAAAATTGTAAGCAAATATCAATCCAAACTGGCCTTGCGGCAACTTGGTAAAATATGCCTCGTGGCTTCGATCATTGATCACATACTGTCTCAGTCTGCGTTGATATTCAGGGGTGAAACCGGCCACACTGGGTTCAAACAATTCTTCATGATGGTCCACTAGGTACAATGGATCAAGTGGCACCATGTCTTCAATAAAGTTTTCACGCCCGGGCCTCAGGATCATGCCAGGTACTCGCCAGTCACTGAGATTTCTCAAATGACTGCGCAACAATATGTTGCTGTCAGCATCGATTGTCAGCCTACGATTGAGAATATACAGGTTGGTTTCATGCGGCATATCATGATTGAACAATCGTAGACTTTCTCTAAAATATTCTGGTTCCTGGCTTGCAACTTCGTCCAACAATCGCTGTCGTAGTTGGTCTAGTGTTGCAGAAAATGCATCTATCCCGTTTTTAAAATTGACAAAATCTTGATCAAGGGTTTGACTCAGTTGTTTGAATTGTAATTCGTGATTGGTGACCACGTGTAGAATACTGTCTAGCACTCGCACAGCTTCGCGACACTCAGAATCCATGCTTAATGAGTCTAATAAATTTATATAAGCAACAATTTGTTGTAGTTTCATTCGAAGTCAAATAAGTTAGTAAATGTATTTTCTGTGTTGGTCGCTGACGCTAGGTCCCAATCCAGTACCCCTAACAAGTTGTCGACCTTGCCGTCCACCACAGTGGCTTCCATCTCTCCGTCATCAAACGGCAATTGCTTGAACCAATCAGGTAGCCGTTGTTCATCTGTGGGATAGCCAATTGATGTCCAGCCCAGAGCATTGGGTTTGAGTTTGCACACAATGGTTTTCATACCGTCCACGATCTGCATTGAGTAATTGTCTCCATTCATTTTGCGCATGTTGTTCCAGTTGATTGCGGCTCGCACATGTCCCGGCATGTTGGCTTTGCCCAGACGTGCTTCTTCTGCGGTGTACTTGGTCAAGTTGTTCACACGCTTGGGCGATCCTTTTTCCCAACCTGGACGCTCTTTGAATTCATACTTGAATTCTCTAATGCGCTCTACAATCTCATCCCGCTCAGCACCGGCCAGCAGTTTATTTAGAATTTCCAACAAGAAGTCTTGAATAACTTTGGGTGTGTCTGACCGTTTCAAGTCCAGGCCTGTGGCCTTGGTTTTGCCAATCTTGCCTTCTACGTCCAGTCGCTTGCCTTCGATGTCAATGGCGTTGACAGCATAGCGTTTCTTGGTAATAAACAAGCCACGATCTGCTACGGTTTCACGGCCACATTTGATAAGCGAGCCCATATCTCTTGGGCAATGAAATGCCTGCTCCATAAATCCAGGGAAACTGTCGTTGACTTGGTCAGCAAGGCTGTCATACAGTGCAATGCAAGTTTCTTTGCTCCAGGCCATCCGCCCCTCAGCAACTTCGGTTTTAATAGCCGGCCACGCAGTAAAGTAGCACGAGTCAGTATCTCCGTAGATGACAGCTGCGCCAACGTGATCGTATTCCCCTGTGATGAGTTCATTGAGATACGCATCCATGTGTTTGGCGATACTGCGACCAGTAAGGGTTGTCGACTGTCCAATACGCTTGTCAAAGAATCTACAGCCTGGGTTAAGAATAGCTCCATACAAACTGTTGAGGTTAATCTTTTTAACCAGTTGTCGCTTGTCCCAAAATGCGATTTCTTTGGCATCCTTTGCTTCCTTTTTCTTTGCTTGCAGTTCCTTGCGTTCACTATACCAACGCTCTAATAAACCTGGGATGATGCCTTTCTTCTCAAATGTAAGAATGGTACCATTGGCAGTGAGTATCCAGGGTTGGTTTGAGTCAAAGATGATTGACCAAATCTCTGCGGCTGAGTGTACTGACTCTTCACCGTTCTCCCAGTCTATGGTGATCTCTGTACCACGCTCCTGATTCATCACGGCTGTGTACTCCAGGCTGGCAAAGATACCTTCCCAGGCGGCTGCAAAACTCATGCCCTTGGCCATGCGCTCTTTGATCAGTCTATCAGTCATGGTCTGACGCAGTTGTCCTACCACAGTTTCTGGCCCCATGTTCATGGCACGAATTGCTGACGGATACAAACTGTTGATGTCAACTGACCCAATCCATTCATGCACCCCTTTCTTGGGATAGGCCACATAGGCACCAGCGGCCTGTGTGTCCTCGTCTGTGAGGCGTGTTTTGCGGTTAGGTACAACCATGCCACGTTCGTGGGCTTCGTTGATGATAGCCTGCTCAGTCACTGCCACGGCGCCCATGGTGGTCTGCAACAACACAGTGTTGGCGTGTGCCAGTTCGTTGGCCAGGTCCAAAAAGCGCAGTTTCTTGTCTAGTTTGCCAATCAGTGCTGTGTCTTGGCGGTTGTATTCAATGAATGTTTTAAAGTGCTGGTTGTATAACTGATCCAGTGTGCCTTCAAACTGTGTCTTGCGTTCACCTAGTTCGTATTCACAAATAGCATCTAATGAATAGCTGTGACGTTCTTCATAGGTGTACTTGCGGTACAGTTGCATATAGTCCATATGCACACGACCAATCAAGTCGTAGGTTTCATTCTCAGCACCAAAGCGTTCAAACATACGCTTCTTGGGCAGTTGTCCCCACAAACAAAACTTGCGTGTGTCGTCTTTGCTCAACACACGAGTACACCTGTTGATGGTATAGGGAATGTCGTAGCCTTCTGAGTTCCAACCTGACAGTACATCAGCATCGTCAATCAAGTCCAAGAACGTCTTGATCATTTCTGCTTCGTCGGCAAACAGGATGGTGTTTTCAAAGTCCTTGACCAAGTCTTGTGCAGTGGCCCAACTCAAATGCTTGGGCGGCACAGCCAGTGTGACCAGTTGATCTAGCCAGTCGAGATAGACCGAAATCGCAGTAATGGGATTAAAAGGGTCTGATACAGGTGAGAAGCCGCGATCTTTATCAAACGCCACCTCAATGTCAAAAAACGCTGTGTGAAGTTCAGGTGCGTCTTGGTCTTTGTAGTTCTCTTCAAGGCATCTAAAGATTGGGTTGATGTCGCTTTCGTAAAGTTGCTTATGGCTGTGAACACGGACTTCTTTGCGGAACTCTTTGTTGTTCCGCGTAGAAAATCTCGATACGGGCGTGCCATATATACTTTGGAATTTACCTCGGGCATCATCATAATAGAAAATGTAATTTGCTGGGTATTCTTTGTAGACTCTCTGCCCGTCTCGGCGTTCTACAGTATGAATGCGATCGTGCTCACGATCAAATAATGCGTCAATGTAACTCAATTTTTCTCCACTTGTGGCTGGTCGGCCATGATTCATGCTCTTTGAGTGAGCGATTCTATATTGTACTTATTTGTTTTGACAAAGTCAAGCATTTTTTAACAATGGCACCAAAAACGTATCTATATATTTTTGATGTGCGATTGTTGCAGGATAGTGTGCATTTAAAAACGGTTGAGACGTTGAGATTGCCCAAGGCAAGAATCCACCAATGTCGGCAAACTTATCCAAATTTATATGATCAGTAATTTTGATCTCTTTGGTAAAAGTTCCGTGATGGTAGTTGATCGGACAATCAAATGGCAGTGCAGTCATCATGTGATAAGTGACACCTTTGGCATCCAAGTACAACTGGGCGGTGATAATCGAAGTATACCAATTATGCACAGCCTGATATGGACTATAAAAATATTTAAAATATTTGTGCTTGTATCCTCGAGGAACACTACCGTTTAATATGTAACCTTGGTCCAACCCCGGGTGGCCGTGTAAATCTACCAGTTGAGGCTGTGTGCCATCTGGCCAACTGGCATGTACATAATCTTGCAACAAATGTGGAGTGGTTTGATCTGCCCAGAGATCGTATCTATCTGCACTGGGCCACATCACTACCACTAGATCGTCAGCCCCAATGTCTGACATTAGTATTCTTTTGCTAACATAATCTGCGCCGGCACCACGTTCAGCATGATTGTGTAATTCCAACTCAAAATCTTGTGCCAACAGATCTGCCCAAGTATTTTGATAATTGTCTTTGGTGAAACTGCACCCAAACGTAAATAATTTTTTCATGACAGTAAGGTCGCAATCAGTTCATCTTGCGTACGATTGTAAGCTCGCGGTGCTTCTAGAAACGCAGGATCTAATAGGATATCTTGTACTTGAGCACAGGTGTCTATGTTGGCATCAATCAATTCCTGCAATGGAACTTGCGCCAACTGTTTGATCATGTCAATCACTGATCGGAATCTATCAAAGTCTTGCTGTACAGAATCATGCGATTGATCGATGCTGTAGTCCAGTGGCAGATGGTAATTGTTCTTCAGGTATTCAATGGTGCGCGGTTGACCAGAATTCAGCAACACACAACCGGTGAACAAAGTTTTCCAAGTTTTTTCTGTGATAAAAGGTCCAGGACGATTGTAGCGTTCCTGGCCATTGTCAAGCCAACCCATGCTATCAGTCTCATTGTTAAAATTACACAACGACGATTCAAACGCTGGATTGAATACGTCCATCATGTTGTTTTTAACAGTGTTGCGACCCCAGTTGTATTCATCCACAGTTAGTTCTTGTTCCAACACACTCCAGTCAATGTCACTGAACACCGGGCTGTCTCGAAACGATTGTATAAGATCTTTTTGAATTGTAGTAGGGCTGTTGTCAAGCAAATGCCAACTCATGATACTTTGATCTCGAGCATAGTTACACAACGCGGCTGTGACCGAGGCTCGAGCTTGTCGCATAAAATAACTCAAACTGCTGAATTTGTATTTGATCTTTTTGTCTTTGACTCTCAAAACTTGGGACACATCAAAGCAGTCATGCAACATTTCCATCCTGATATAGTAGTGACGGTATTTGATATGAGTTACATTACTGGGCAACGGGTAGTCATATGGATCCAAATCTGCCAGCCACACAATAGGCATATCGGGATATCGAAGACCCAGTTCTCTTACATCGTCGTACCTCGGGCTTTCAGCGCAACTGGTAAACAGTATGCATTTATGTTGCGGTTTCAATCGCACAAGATCAACTGCGGACCCATCTGAATTCAACAACATGCACACCCTATCAAGGTCGATGTTTTTCATAAATCCGTAACGGCGATACCAAAAATCAAATTGAGCATGCCCAACAGACACATCGTTTGGGAATAACGTATCCAACCATTCTGTCATTTAAAAAAACTCTGTAAGGTGCCTTGTCGATCCAAGTCATTGGTGATACAGTGAATACCTGCGTCCCAGAAATAGCGATGCCTAAAAGGACTGATGTGAACTTCTATGCCATATTTGGCACAAGCCTGTTCTACACGATCATTGTGACTGGATACTACAATATTTTTTTCGTCAATTACTAAGATGTTAACATCGAACACAGTTTCGCTGACATTACCAACCCAATCACTAAAGTAGTATTCGACAGTGTTGATTAAGTTTTGATCTTGCTCAAAACCGGGTATGTGCCACCGGCCTCGGTTGAGTCGCATGCTGGCTTGAAACTCTCTCATGTGTGAATAATTGCTAGGGGGCAAGTATACCACTTCCCAATCTGGGAAAGTGTCTGCATAGGTTGGAATATCTTGCAAACTTATGATCAAGCCAGGAGCCACAGGACAATATACTGCATCACCGTGGCCACCTGCATTGACAATTTTATTGTGAGTGGTTGGAAAATTAGCATTTACTGTTTGTAGTAACTGGTTCTGATCTTCTGTGTATTCTTGTGTAGCAAAATATAAATTCTTGCCAATGCGACTTACAAAACAACCGATAACAAAATCTAATTCAGTTTGCTGAATTGTATTGCCTTGCTGATGCACATGATGAAAAATGTCAGCATAGCAACTCATTTTAGCATCAAACTGCATTTGTTCCATTTGATCAAAATCTTGTCTTGACAAAACATGTTGTCTAGCAAAGGCACGATCTGCATGCACTCGATTAGGAACAGTAGGAACCCACAATTTGTCTTGGACCATAACAAAGTAGTCTCTAGGGCAAACAGGAGGTTGCATCCAGCGACCTTGTATATTCAACGAACTGAGATCCACAGGTAGTTGAGGCCGCAACACCCGGATACCAAACTTGCCTTGTAATAAACTAATAAGGGCTTGATAGTCTTGTTCGGTTTCTTCGGCCAACTGCTCAAAGCGTTGGCGTGTGTTGCGGTCTTGGATCCAATAATAAAACTCCGGCGGGTAACTCGTACCAATAACGCATACCTTTAACGGATCCCAGTGTTGAAAAACAGAATACATTTGTTAAGTAATTTCCAATACAGCAATTTCTTCAAGAGCTTGTTTAAATTTGTCGGGCCACGCCTGGCGCAATTTTAACAGCAGTCGTTGATTGCGGCGTGCTCGTTGTTCAAAATCTTCAAGTACTGCATCTGTATAATCAATAGGCCTAGACAACTGATCCAGGATCATTGTTTGTCTTTTAAAATTCAACGGCTCTTGATCGTAACTGTGATCGATATAGTCATCAAACACATCAAATCCCCAATCACGCAAACATGACACTGCACCAACAGAACTTAGTAACAACCAGGGTCTCGGTAACTGTATACTACGCCAGATTTTTTCAGTAAAAACATTGGCGTCGGGGTCATCAAAAAATGTTTCAAGTATCACAGTTCTTTCACTGTCGAGTATGGTGTGTTCTATTGAAGATGTAAAATTTTTGTATGGAATTTTTCCCTGCAATTGTTGATGTTCATCTTTGAAAATTTCATTGCCAATCAACAAAGATTCAAAGTGTTCTTCAGCAGTCAACTTACCCAACCGATGTTCACACCAGTAACTTATGTGCCCTTGGTCCAACAGAGATCGACGAACAAATTGATACATCCAACTTTGTCTAAAAATACATCCTCGATTTATAAAACAATTGAATGCTTTTGTAGGTTTTGAATTAGTATATTCAAACTCATGATAGTATACTCCAAAATACTCGGGTGCCAATGTTATGGTTTTCCAATCCAGAGAATTTACAACTCCATCAGTGATGTAGTAATCTCTCTGATCTTCCTTGACTGGATTATGACAAAAATTTATTTCGAGAGTACGATTATTTTTTGTGTATGTTGCATGATCTTTGCGATTGGTAGAATTAATTTTCCAGTCATTGTGATCCAGCACTTGGGAAACAGTTTTCAGCACTACTTTACTCCAGTCTCGACTGGGATGATTCAGCATCAACTGATCCTTGTACAGGTCATTGATCATGCAGATCCCCGAGGAAAGTTTGCATTGTTCCCTCACGATGTAAATCATTGGTCACACAATGAATACCGCAGTCCCAAAAATATTTGTGACGGAATGGCACCACATGAACATCAATGCCATGTCGAGCACAAGCTGATTCAACTTGATCATTGTGAGCAGACACAACAATGTTTTTATTGTCAACACACAAAATGTTAACGTCAAATACAGTTTCACTCACTTGACCTACCCAAGTATCAAAATAATATTCAACCATGTTTACAAGGTGTTGATCATACTCAAAGTCTGGCATGTGCCATCGACCTTTGGTACTTTTCATAGACCCTTCAAACTCTCTCATGTGTGAATAATTGCTAGGGGGCAAGTATACCACTTCCCAATCGGGAAATGTATCAGCATAAGTAGGAATGTCACGCAAACTTATGATCAAGCCAGGGGCCACTGGACAATATGTTGCATCTCCGTGACCACCTGCATTGACAATCCTGTTACGAGTATCTGGAAACAACTGATCAACTTTGTTTTTAAGCACAGATTGATCTTCATCGTAACTTTGTGTGGCAAAAAATAAATCTCTGCCAATGCGACTTACAAAGCATCCACTGACAACATCTAGTTCAGTTGGCCTCAATTGATTACCCTGTTGCTGAACTAGATCAAATATATTTTGATAGCACAGGAGTTTAGCAGTGTGTTGCTGTTGATCTCTACGATCAAATTCTTGTCTGTTCAATGCTGTCTGACTATTAAACACATGATTTGCATGACTACGGTTAGGCACAGTAGGAATCCACAGTTGGTCATGAATCATTAGGTAATAATCTCTAGGAGTCACTGGAGGTTGTATCCATCGATCATTTATTTTTAACACTGAGAGATCTTCAGGTAACTCCGGCCTTACTACTTGTACACCGAATTTTTTTTGCAGTAGATTGATAAGACCTTGATAATCTTGTTCGGTCTCTTCGGCCATGCGCTGGAAACGCCGACGCATGTTGGCATTTTGAATCCATGAATAAAATTCTGGATCGTAGGTTCTTCCTACTACACAGACCTTTAGTGGATCCCAGTGTTGAAAAACAGAATACATTTAGAGTGTTTTACCCACAGTCTCTAAAATAGTTTCCAGTGTTTCGTGGTCTTGTTTTTCTTGGCCGAAACTGGCTTTGTGTGCCAACTTAATGGCTTTCTTCAAAATAGCAGGTTTAACTTCCAGTTCTTCTGCCACGGCTTTGATAGTATCGGTCAACCCACCTTGTAAGGTATCAATTTCGTGCATGACCTGCATGCCTTCGTTGATGATTTGAGTGAGTTTGAGTTTTTGCTCGCCGTTGAATGTTTTTGCTGACATAGAAATCTCCTTTAATGTGTTAGTATACACGGTTACTTGTTACAAGTCAACAAGTTTAGATCTAATTTTTTCTAATGATTTTTTGTTACGGTCTGCACATTGTGTTCTAAATTGGCCACTGGCAATCCAATCCAAATTGTGCTGTGTGCTGTGTTTGGTAAGTTCAACTAACTCCGGTGTGCTACGATCAAGCACTTGATCGATCACAGTGAAAATTTTCTCAATACGATCAAAGTCGCGTGTTTCCAAATCATAATCCAAATCCAGCCCGTAATCAAAACGCAGACCCAGTTGTTCCATGTATTGGTATATGTGTGCCTGTCCTACACTCACAAATGCACAACCTGCCAACAACGGCTTCCAAGTTTTTTCTGTCACATATGGCCCAGGCCAATAAAAGTCCATGCCATCCTTGATGGTGTAACTGTAGTGGAATCCTTCGTTGGTAAAATTAACAGCAGCATCTGTATATGGTGCAACATGCCAGTCACAATTGGCCATGGGATAATTTTTACTGGCATCAAATCCGTCTAGTTCATAGTGTGGTTGTTCCGCTTCCATAAATGCTAAGATATTGTCCAAGGGCTGTCTGCCTGTGTGTTCAAAAAAGTAGCGATGCTGATGACGGCCATGATAGCTAATAATGCAATCGTCTATGTTTGCGTGTTCTAACAAATAGCCAGTTACATAATGTTTAAATTGATCTGTTCTAAAGCACAGACTACTGAGTTTGTGTGTTGGCGTGTTTGGCTCAGCAGCGATACCGTATAAATTTGCAATTTGATCCAGCTGTTTGTCCCATGTTATCCATGACACAAATTCACAGTTGGCAGGCCACCACTCACCGGGAGCAACATCGTTGTCGGTTATTACTAGGATACGACTGTCAAAGTTCACAAGTGCAATGTGTTTAACAAACTCAACATCCATTTGTTCCAAGTGAAATGACAACACATACAAACTGCGAGATGTGGGTAGTTTACACCACTCGGTGGGCCATTGCAAATTCAGTGCAAACACTGTGTCCTTGGGCCAGACCAAATTGAGAAATTCTGGGTATATGTAGCGCACCAAGGCGTGTTGATCAAGATCGTGGCTGGATGTTATGATGTTTTGATCAAAGTAATCAGGAAGTCGAGCCATGCAAGTAATTATGCTCACTTTCGATGTCAGGTAGCGAATCCGACATCTGAGGCAGCAGCCGCCCACTCGGTCCTAAGGCTGAGTTAGATGGCCATGCGCTGGCTGTATTCTCTACGGCGTTGGGCGCCGACTTGTGTCACATGTTCAAGTATTTGATTGCGAACAGCAAATGCTGATTCGCTTACTGCACCATATTTGACAAATGTTTGATCAACAAACTGTTTGATCTTTTGTACATCTTCTTTGGTCTCAACCATGCTCAACATTTCTGCCACTGGTTTTGCTGTGGCTTGTGCAATACGTTGGGCTAGTTTTGCTTGCTCGTCTGGTGTTGGGCCACCTGTAGTTATCTTGGTACCAGATGGAGCCGCGGTTGTAGCAGGAGCAGGCGCAGCAGGCTTCATGCCAGGAATGCCAGTCATGGGTTTAACTGTTGTGGTTGTTTTGCCGTAGCCACCGGGCCCTGCAAAGTTTGGAGTTTTGGCAGGAGCTGGTTTCTTTGCAGATTGCATGCCTGGCAGTTGCATGACATTGGTAGCATTATAACCCACTGGTGTTATTGGTTTAATTGGTGGCGTACCCAAATTTGGTGCTGTTGGAGTAACTGCTTCTGGCGGTGTGTAAGCAGGTATTTTGCCTGCAGCCGCATCTGCTTTTTCTTTTTCAGGACGATTTAATTCAGCGTCAAGATCGTCCACTGTCCAACGTTGTCCTGTGGCAGGGTTGATGTTGTTGAATGGCATCAAGCGTTGTGCTCCACCAGTCTTGGCCTTCGGCTCAGTGGTAGTGGGTTCAGCCGGTGTGGTTGGTGTAGTAGGTTCAGCACTGACTGGTAGTCCCATCTTTGAATAGACACTGTTTACAACACCAATTGGCACACCTTGTTTGACTAGCCAAGCAGACAGTTGGTCTGAATCGCTGGGCTTGCCAGCTTGGTGCCAGTTCATCTTGAGTTTTTCTTTTGTGACATTGGTTGTAAACTGATGACCAAAGTTGCTCAACGCACCGCCAACTTTCTTTACACCTTTGTCTAAATAGTCAAGTCCTTTGCCGAACCAACTTTGATTCTTAGGAGGTTTGGTCGGTGCTGGTGCACCAGACATGTCTGGGCGATAGTATTCTGGGCGTGTGCTACCTGGAACACCTTTGAGTTCCATGATAGCCCGACGATAGCGGTCAACGTTTTCAAACACTGTATAAGTGCCAATAGCAGTCAAATGTACACTGTTGCTTTTGCGACCAACACTTTCGTTCAGCGCCCAATTCATCACTGTGGATTTTTCGTCGACTAATTTGTCAAACGGCAACTTACGCATTTTGACTGCGGGCAACCAGCTTTCTTGAACAGGATTTGAAAACTGCTCAGGGCTGAAGTTTTTAATATAGGCTCGGCCATTGTAAATGTAAGCCTTTACATCTTGACCAGCATAATTTACCGGTACTACTTCTCCACCCATGGGCAGTCTTGGTTGTATGCCGCCAGACGGGAACGCTTGTACTGGGACTTGTGAACCATCAGGCAATGACAGTGTACCAGTGTTGCCATTGGTAAATGACAGTGTGGGTTGTGCATTTACAGGGACACCAGCAACATCACCTGCTGCCGGCCCACCTAGCAGTTCTGGTCCTTGTCCTGCTCTAGCAAGATTTTGACTGATAGCACTGTCTGCGTATTCTCCTGACGCAATCTTGGCCATGGTATCTGCGTTGGTTCCAACACCGCCTTGATAGACAGAACTTCCAGTTTCTGCAGGAATATTAATTGTTTGGCCAGCCCTGATAAAATCAGGATTTGTTATGTCAGGATTGGCTTGCATCAGCTCGCCCACACTGACATTATTTTTTGCTGCAATGGTGCTCAATACATCATCGGGTTGTACAATGTATTCAGTACCGCCGCCAACACCAGGCCCTGCACCAATTTGGCTATAGTCTGCAGGAATGGTTCCTGGCTCAGCAGTTTGCATAATTGCAGCATTCATCTGATCCAATGTGTCTGCACCGTCAATACCATAGGCCTTGGCATCTGCAGCATTGCGTGCCATTTGTTCAGCGTCGAGATTTAGTGCTTGATCAGTATTTGCGGCAGCCTGGTCGCCACCAACCATGCCTGCAATCTTGCTTGCTGCCCAAGCTGTAGCAGCAGCGCCGCCGGCCTTGAGAGCAATGTCAGAAAACTTTTCACCTTTGATTGCAGAGTCTAAGCCATACACTAGTGCTGCAACGGCTGGCACTCCGGCACCGCCTGTGGCCAAACCAGTAATAGCAACCAGTGCAGCCTTGGCCAAGCCAGCTGTTTTGGGATACTGTTTGGCCAACATGCGATATTTTTTGATGGCTTGCATGACAGCGCCTTTTTGTCCACCGGCTAATTTGCCCAGGGCATCTGTGGCCTGATCATAGGCTACGTCAACTGCTGCAACAGGAACTGAACTTTGTATACCGCTCCAAACTCCTTTTAGAGCATCAGCCACACCGCCAGCAAAGTCCATGGTGGTATCTTTGCCACGACCCAAGAAGGTACGGTTGGCCCCAGTGGCTTTGTCGGTCATGCCTGCTTCAGCGTCAGCAAATACTTGAAGGATTTCCTTCTCACTCATTTTGCGTTCAGCAATGTAACGTCCCACGGTCTTGAACTTGCGATAGACAGGGTCTTCCATTAGCATGGCTTCGTTGAGTCGTCGGCTTTCAGATACACTTTTTTTAGCAGCTAACTTTTGACGTTCTTTTTCAAGACGAGCATCATCACGCTTGCGCTGTTTTTCTGCTTGCTCTTTGTCGTATTCTTTGCGCTCTTCGGGAGTCATCGCATTGATCTCAGCACGTTTTTTGTTGCTTGCTCTAAATGCGGCTGTATTAGCTTTTGCTTCCGCCATGCCTTGTTTGTAATCATCTTCCCAGGGACTACCTACCCATGTTTCTGGGTCAGTGTCATAAGCACGTTCCCATGCTTCATCTGGACTCAAGTGAAGTTCACTTCTTAGCCATTGTGCTTTGGCACGATAGTCTTCGGCGGTGTCCAAGCCTTCCGCCATGCCTTGTACAGGAGTCCATGAAAATTTTCTGCCATCGGGCAACATAGCATGACAAGGGCCATCAATCATCTTGGCCTGAACAATTCTTGCATCAGGAAATTGTTTATAAACTGCTTCAATCCATTGTTGTTGAGTACGACCTTCAGCGTCAACAGCACGTGCCATACCTTCGTCAAGTTCAGAATCTTTTGTAATGACTTTTTCAGCGGCTGCGATTCTAGCAGACAAGGTTCTCAAAGCAGGTTCCATGCTTCTGGCTTCGCGTTCGCTATTACTGAGATTCTGCTCACGATCAGCATATTGCCAGTCACTACCGCCCAGCGATTCATAGCGGTCTTTCATTTGTTTGTATTCTGTTTTCAGTGCCATGAGGTTACGTGCATCCTCTTCAGCAGCAGAACGACTGGCAGCGTCGCGCTCTTGTTGACGTTGTGCCATCATTTGACGTGTGCGCTCACGCTCTTGTTCGGGTGTGCCAGCCAGTCTAGGATTGAGACCTGCGGCTCGCGCAGACTGCATGATTTGATCAGCCAAACTCTCATCGAGCTTTTTCTTGAATAATTGGTCAACTATCATATTATTTCTCTTCTATATAATCTTGATTGCTTTGCTGTGCAGCCTGTCTGCGTTTTTGGAACAGCTTCACTGCCATGTCAGCGTGATCGACACGGGGGAATCTTGTGGGCAACTTGCGATCACCAAGGCGTACTTCGTAGCCTTTGTCATCATCGCCCCAGCACTCCAGGCATGTGCCATCTTCTAAGGTGTATGTTCTCACTGGTGATTCACTCACAGCCGACATTGGGGCGGCTGGTGCTGCCACTGCGGCTGCTATGTGATCTTCAACGCCGTGTGCTACTTCTGTGTCAGCAGGATCACCGATGGGTTGTACATCTTGATCCCAGGTTGCATTTTCTTCAACTTCTTCTTCGGTCTGTGGATCATCGTCAATGTTGAGTTCGGCCTTGGCTTTTTTTACCAAGTGACTGTCAAGATGATGTTCTTTTTCTAATTTTTCCAAATAGTCAGCAAACTGACCTTTCACCCGACTGATCATGTCTTCTTCAACTTCTTGCATGGCTTCAGCGAGAGCGTTTTCTCCAACCATGTATCCATCCAGTGGATGTGCTTGATAGGGTTTCTTTGATAGTGTGGGGCTGATATTCTTTGGCTTCAACAGTGCAGGCAGTTGTGGAACACCTTGTTGCTGTCGATTCAAACCATGCTTGACATTGACCGGGGTAGTTTTACCTTCGACCAAACTCAAACGTCTAATAATATCGTAAATTGGATCACTCATGCTCTACTGTCTTTCAAGAAACTTCTCAACATCCAGCCATGTTTGCCGTGGGCGTCAATACGTGCGGCTAAAAAGTCCATGATGCCTTGCTGATTTTCTTGTTCAGCAATTTGGAATGTTTTGTTCAGTAGGTCAATCATTTGGCCATTGTTTGCTGCCAATTCTTCAATCATGAGTCGGGCTCGAGGAATCTTTGTTTGTCCCGAAATTTGCGACAGCTCCGAAAAACGTTCAAAGCTGCCGGGGGTGTAGTCATCTAATATGCGGATAAACTCTGCGGTCTGATCAATGCTGTTGTCGTAGACTTCTTCGTAGATATTGCCAAAGAATTCATGCAATTGTGCAAAGTCAGGACCCTCCACGTTCCAGTGAAATAGCTGGGCTTTGATTACGAATGAGTATTCAGTTGCCAGGAGAGTTTTTAAAGCGTCCGCGAGCATTTTTATTCCTTTTGTATTCCTTGGGCGTGTTGGGCGTAGGATCGTTTGTATATTTACCACTCAATAGCGATCCGCCATTTCTTGATACTGTGCCCATGGCCATACTTACTGGGGCTATGCCGCCGGCTGTAGTAGTGGTTTCTGCTATGAATTCTCTAGCTCTCATTCAGTTTTCTCGGGAGTATATATTTGCACACGACCTTCGCGATCGATAATTGCTGGGCCAGTGGCCACACGTAGATTATGAACTTTGATCCTAGCATGCTCAGGCTCAACCAGTTCGTATCTTATGGTATAGTGGCCTGGCCCGGCCTGAATTGGAATATACTCTTCAAGATATTGTTCGCGCCAGATCCATGAGCGTTCTGTGAACAATTCGTCGTTGACATAGCATCTATAACGTGGAGGATCTCCCTGTTTCCACTTGACATATACATCACACACGGCCATAACAAATTCAGTTTGCATAAAGATATTTATCAAAAACTACGCCTATAAATATCTGCATGCTTAAAATGTCAGAGATACGCTGCGTACACGTAGAACTAACCACACGATGTAATGCTCGTTGTCCCATGTGTATGCGAAACTATCGCGGAGTTGACTACAACTCTGGGTATCCAGACACCGAACTCTCCCTGGAGCACATTCAACACATATTGACTCCTGACATTCTTAAAACTATCGACCACGTGAATTTCAACGGAAATCTTGGGGATTTCAGTTTGGCCAAAGACGGTGCTGAAATTGTTCAGTACTTGGTGTCGCATGACATCACCATAGGCATCAATACCAATGGCAGTCTCCGTCCCAAGAGTTGGTGGCAGAAACTGGCGTCGCCCCTGGTCACAATTGGGTTTGCACTGGACGGGCTGGCAGACACTCATGCACGGTATAGACAAGATACTGATTGGCATCGCATAATAGAAAATGCACAGGCATACATTGATGCCGGGGGCCAGGCCATATGGCGGTTTGTGCCGTTTGATCACAATCGACATCAAGAAGCAGAATGTCGCAGACTGGCCAAAGAAATGGGATTTATTAATTTTGAAAACATCTACGATGGCCGCGACTCAGGTCCAGTGTACACTCGTGCAGGCGAGTTCTCTCATTGGTTAGGCCCTGCTGGTGATCCCCCACCCATCAAGGATATGTTGCAGAGTCATATTACCTGGTATGACAGCAAAACAGTAAGATCATCCAAAGATACTGCTGTTCTCAACTTACAGTGTCGTCACACAATGGCCAAAGAAATATATCTAGCCGCAGATGGCACAGTGTATCCTTGTTGCTATTTGGGGTTTTATCCGTTGAGTATGAATCACCCGGGCAACAAAGAACTTGCTCCAATGGTGACAGAAAACAATGCGCTTGAATATCCACTTGAGCATTGTTTACAATGGTTTGATCGTGTAGAACAAGCCTGGAACAACCCCGGCATTGCTGAGGGCAGACCATATCAATGTGTTAGTACGTGTAATCAAATTTAAAGGACCATATGACTTCAGCAAAAATTTTATACCTGGCACGATATCGTGTTCCGCATGCTATCATGAGCCTGCAACCAGAGTTTACTAAACACCTTATCGGTGTAGATAGAACTTGTATTGCCAGTCCTGTTCCCCGAGATGAACTTTGGGCAGTGTTTGAACAGTACGGCGTGGACACATCAAACTTCGACTACGCACCAGACTCTGAAGTTTATAGACGATATCCTGAAGTCAACAACTGGGTGTTTGAAGGAGACTACAGAACTTACTGGCTGCGTCAACAGGCCATCAAGTTTGCGTTCTTAGACATGTTGGACTATGACCTTATGATCATGCACGACTGCGACTGCTTGTTGATCAAGGACTACGAACCTTTCAAAGATGGCAAGCTCAATTTCATGGTGTTGGAAAATGAACGTCACAGCTGGGGCTACTACGAAACTATCAAGAATGCTCTGGGCTTTGAACGCTTGACTCCGCACTGCTTTATCAGTGAGTTTGTGCCTGTGCTGAAAAAGGACTTCAACGACCTTGTGAAATTCCTAGAAGAAAAACACAAGAAGAAATGGCTAGATGCCATGATTGATTCATGCCCGCCTGAGCCCACAGTACCGCCCTGGGGCAACGGTGAACTCATACGCTGGTTCTCAGAATACGAGTTTATTGGCAACTGGGCCATGAGTCGCAATGACATCACCATGGAATTTCAACGACGCTATCACTACGATGATATGGAAAAGATTGGCGACTTTGACCCCACTTATCACACCGCGGTGTGCGATGCTGTGCCCGACCTTAGATTCAGTTTGCAGTACGACTGGGACAAAAAAGTAATTCCCAAGTTTGATTACTACATGGACAAGATACGTGAACGCCTCGCCCGATAAAATCAAGGTATTCTCTCCAGGATATCAGGCCATTGAGTGGGGATTTGATTACGATCAAATCGTAGACCTCGACACAGCATTGAGTCAGCCGCGCACGATAGCTGTGATGCCAGTGTTCTACAGTTTGCCCAACAAGTTCGATTACCGGCCCGAGTACATGCAATTTCCTTTGCATAAATTTGATCTGGTGTTGTTTACTGACATTGAATGGCATTCACAACGTGAACTCATTGCCTGGATTGAAACCACAGGTGTCAGCAACTGGCTGTTGCACACAGCTGGTGTGTGGCTGGATGAACCACAAGATTCAAGAGTGATCTATCGGCCAGCCTGGAGTTTTAATTTTCTCAGATGGAATCCCCCACGGGAAGATTTTCCACTGGAACGTACTTTTGCATTTGAATGTTTGCTGGGAGCCCGGCGTGAACACAGAGATTTTGTGATGTTGAGTTTGCAAAAATCTGGCCTGTTGGAACAGAACATTGTGACCTATCGTGATTTATTTGTGGGCCACTGGATTGACCAAACTCCTGCTCGTGTGGCTCAACTGTTTGGCGATACAAAATTACAATATCCTTATGTGAGTGCAAATCTTGATCCTGCCTGGGAAGTTAAACCACAGATGGATAATTCAGTCAGCGGCCTAGTACCCTGGGAAATCTACAATAGAACCTGGTTTTCAGTAGTGTGCGAAACACTGGGCAAGGATCGCGTGTTCCTGTCCGCAGAAAAAATTGCCAAATGTCTACAGGCTCGTAGACTGTTTGTGGTGTTTGCTATACAGGGATTTCTACAACACTATCGAGACTGGGGGTTTGAAACATTTGGTGACGTCATTGATGAAACCTATGACAACGAGCCAGACGATATTCGACGCTGGAGCCAGGCATTTGAACAAGTGCAATGGTTGTGCAAACAAAATTTACCAGCACTGTTGAAAAAACTACAGCCTAGATTGGAACACAATCATCACAGGCTGTATGAGTTTGAAAAAGAAAAAACTCAACAACTACAAAATTTTGTGCAAGATCACTTGAAGTGATTGAGCCAGATTTGGTAGAAGTGTTCTGCTATCAACTGCTGTCCCCGGGGGCTGGAATGATATCCAGGATCTTCTCCGTCAAACGGATTGTTCCCACATATGGCCTGCGGTGATCGAGCAGGGTCTAAGTTGATATAGTGATCAGGAATCAATGCGGGAAATGCATCGCGCCACTGGGCTTGATTGTCAGGATCAAACGGCCACAACAGATTTGGGCAAACAATGAATTTTATACCATCTAAGTACATCATGATCATGCCTTCTCGCATGATCCATTCATCACATTGCTTTTTCCAGGCGTTGTCGTAGATTGAATCTATCCAGGCTCGTATACCATTTTGAGCTTGCTTGGTAATACGTGCTATTCTATAAGGGTGTTCGTAATTTTCTGCCAGGGTAAAGATAGTTTCGCAAATCATGTTGGATGGTTCCCGGCCGTAGTTTACATTACGGATGCCATCTTTTCTGTCATAGCCAATGCCTAAATTACGATTTTGTAAATGCCGCTCCAGGGGAGGATTCTCCCCTGAGCTGGGTGCTTGACTCCAATCGTACGGTGCTGAGTCAGCAGGTATTTCCATGCGATCCCAAAATGTTGGAGTAACAATTGCAAAGTCTGGCCGCTGTCTACGTATCTCATCAATTTGAATACGAATGCCGCCGTTGCTACAACCTTGACGTGCTAGGTTGGTCAAGCGCCATCCTAGTTTTTCTGCCAGTACTTCCGACCAGGCAGTACCTGGAAGTGTTTGTGACACTGCTGAAAATGAGCATCCTGCTACCATTAAGTGCATTGTGGTTCCTTGTAACTGTTGGTATGTTTGTTGCTGTGAAATCCTGCAATGATTTCACTGTGGTTGGGCAATTCACTCAGTGAGTATGTGCCTTCAGGTATGGAGTATTCTGTACCTTCTCCAGGTCTAGCAAACGTAACTAAATTGGGATGATGTTTGGCACAGTCATGTACAAACACATGATGCAAGTGACCGTAGTCTCCTTGTGCATCGTGTGTGAGCACTAGATCATATGATTCAATTATGTTGCCTATTTCCCTACGTGCTTGTTCTTCATTGAAACTGATCTGTTTGTTTTCAATGTCTCGGTAGTCATCTGTGTAACCTAAAAATATACAAGTGATGCCACGTTTTTTCCAAAACTCTTTGAGTTCACGAGCACGTGGTTCCCATTCGCAGTAGGTCAAATAACAAATGTGCCACTTCATCTCAGGATGATTGTGAATGTAACTGTAGCCAAAGATCACACAATCATCCGGATGTGCTACCAAACACAATGCTTTCATGGCAATTCCCAAGCGCAGAATATTCCGCGATCCAGTAAGAAATGTTGATAGGCTTGTTTTTGCTCGTCAGTTAGATCTTTCCAAGCATTGCGATGAATACTCACAGTGAGTGGATCGTTGTTTTTCATTTGTTTGAGTTTGTCCTCAAACTGCGATACCTCAGTATGGCAAACATTCACAACCCCAAAACTACACTCGGGATTGTAGAAAGTTTCAAAGCCTTTGAATCTGTATTCTAAGTACCCTGAGTACAACATAAATTCTGTGATGCGCCCCTTGCCTTGAAACCAAAGTGGAAACTTTTGTTTGACTCGAAATGTGGTGTCGGCAATCATGAGTCGCACAACATCATTTTGAAACAAGAACGGCACCCCTCCTGGCCCCAGTTGCTTTTTCATGTCAATGTCATAGGTTTGATTGACCATGAGTCGGGTGGTTTCAAACACAGGATAGATATCTAGTGTTCCAACTCGAGCACAACCTTGTTCGTCGATGATGTCTTTTAGTTCCAGTTCCTTGACAAAGATAGTTTTGGCATCTAGTACCATGGTCCAAGTGTTGTAACTCATGCTGGCAGCCAGCAGTTTCAGCACTTGTTGACTGACCCATCCATCTTCAACAAACTGTGTGCTAAATGCCGATCGTGGCACAACTAGCACATGATTGGCCGCGGCCCCCCACCACTTGGCATCAATTTGATGCAGGGTGTCTTCGTCATCATTGACAATTACATAGATGTTGCGTATGCCAATATTTCGGCAGTAGCGTTCTATGCTTTGAGCCTGGAGTTTGAGAATTGGTAATTCGTCTCGAAATACAACTGTTGCAATGTCTATCATGCACTTATGTATCAGTGATTGCTAGTGCTTATGCAATTTGTACCACGTTGGTGATCACAGAGTTTTTGCCGTACTGGGCCATTAACAATTGGCGAGCCATCAGTGAGTTTTTGGCAAAGATAGCCACATCCATGCTATTCGAGTACAATTCGTTTTTGACTTTTACCCTAGCTTGGTAAACATGGAATCCAGGTGCAACAGATTCCTGTAAATTGTATTGAGAGCCTTGTGGCTTGTTACCGTATTGTTTCATTTTAGCAGTTCTCGTCATTGCCCCATTCTTCGCCATAGACCTTGGCCCAGTCTGAGTTTAAGTCCAAGTTATCGTCGATCCAGTGGCAACCTAGGGAATCCTTTAACTGTGTGTCCATCTGCAGGTAAGCATCAAACCCAGTCTTTAACCCTCGGGTAAAACCATTTTTAACTTGTTCAAATCTGTAGATATCATTTTCAACAGATTGTTTGAGATCTTCAACTTCACTCTGTTCCCATCCATCACTTAACTCTGCAATTTCTTCTGCTTTTTGTTGGCGAAAGTTGTTAATAAAGTTTTCTGTGCTGGTATAATAACTTTGACCACCACCTGAACTGTCTGGAGCAAACTCTGATAGTTGATCCAGTTGTTCCATTATCTGTCGTAGTTGACTTGCTAAATTATTCATTTCTTTTTACCGCCCTTCATGTTGGCACACCAGTGATACATCTTGCCTCGCTCGCCGCCATACTTTTTAGCTTTGGCACGTAGAGATGACACGCTTCCGTTACAACTAGCACCTGCACGTTTCACACGCCCTGGACGACTTTTGCCTTTGACTTT
>JACCEE011954531.1_pt1 | contig 22444 bp, 19 predicted proteins | sample 7449931 | NCBI WGS metagenome assembly JACCEE01 (sample SAMN15323457, study PRJNA562643) | freshwater metagenome | isolation source: river surface water | place: USA:Blue River Watershed | collected 2017-08-19 | reverse complement strand
TTCTTAGTATTAAACTTAGACGAAAAGTAAAAAGGGGAAATTATGATTAACCGTGTTGTATTGGTAGGCAATCTTACAAGAGATCCTCAATACTTTAAGACCCAATCTGGAATATCCTATGCACGCTTTACGGTTGCCGTAAATCGTAAGTATGGACAAAACGAAGAAACTTCATTTATTAGCTGTATTGCTTGGCGTCAGTCCGCTGACTTCCTAAATCAATACGCTAAAAAAGGAAATACAGTGGGTGTTGAAGGTCATATTACAAAGGGAAGCCATGATGATAAAACTACAGGCAAGAAAGTCTATACGACGGATGTGACTGCAGACAATGTCCAACTTATCGGATCTCGCAATTCTAGCGAAACACAACAAACTTCATATCAACAAGCACCGAAATCCACAGGTTACTTTGCGGATAACGATGTTTCAGATGATGATTTCAACACAGGCCCATTACTAGATATTTCTAGCGATGACCTTCCATTTTAGCGAAAGGAGCGTCTCATGGCATTCAAAAAACAAAGAGTAGCACGCAAGAAAGTTTGTTACTTTACAAAAAACAATATCACAGTCATTGACTATAAAGATTTAGAATTATTAAAACGTTTTATTTCTTCCAATGGCAAGATTATTCCTAGACGTGTTACTGGCACATCTGCTAAGTACCAACGTTTACTTGCTACAGCAGTAAAACGTGCACGTCAAATGGCTTTACTACCTTACGTAGCCGACTAAAAATTATAACCTCCACACTGTCGGTGGAGGTTTATCTTTATATATGAAAAAACAAGTACGAACGATCACTGAAGGGTCCATGATGTTAGCCATCATAGGATTATTCCTATTTTTAAATTTGCAGTTTGCAGGTATCCTACAAACCTATTTTATTATTATCATTCCACTCCCTATTCTTATCTATACCATTCGATATGGATTTAAGAATGGATTAATCATAAGCTTTGCGGCTGTGTTTCTTACCATAATGTTGGGTAATGTTATTACCTTATTCTATATTGGTGGTGGATTACTCGTTGGATTAGCCTATGGTTATGGAGTTAATAGTGGAAAGAGTAATGATTGGTTACTTTTATTCGCAACATTTATCAACGCTGTAAGTCTATTTATTGAAACGTATGTCTTAGCTGCTTTTATTGGTTATGACCTAGTTAAAGATACTGAAGCACTCGTTGAATCGCTAAAGATGATTGATGGACTAGTCTTACCGGATAATTTCATTAAACAAGTATTGATACTAACTCCAATTATCTTGTTACTTACAGGATTTATTCAAGCGTTATTAACTCATTTATTATCAGTTACACTCTTAAAACGACTTAATATTACCGTTCGAAAGATGAAACCATTAAAACAGATTCAACTTCCTAAATGGATGGGGATTATTACTTTAATCGGTTTATTTGGCAGTACATTACTCTATCAAACAGGGGATGAGAATCTACAAATGATCTCAACCGTTATCTTGTTTATCTCAATGTTAATCATTATTGGAGATGCGTTTGTTCTTATCGCAATCTATGGACAAAGAACGAATCGTAAATTCTTGCCTACCTTGGCGATGATTGCACTTATTCTCTTGCCAACTTTTCTAATCTATGGTTTTATAGGTTTAGGACTTCTTGATTGTTTTACGGATATTCGTAAAAGAGTCGAACAAATCACAAAATAAATTATGCTTAATCAATACAAAAAGGTAAAACGATTTGTATGGTTGGTTTTAGCCATCGAATCTATCGCATTAATTGTCAGTCATACGATTTTTAGACTGCCTTTTTCTGTGCTTGATGGATTCTTTGTCGTCGTGAATATTGTCTTATTAATTGTATTTATGGAGTATTCTGAGGAATACCATAATGAAAGAATCTTAACTATTTCAAAGATACTTGGTAAAGATTCACAAGAAGCATTTATCTTTGGTGAATTAGGCTTATTAACCATCGATCATAATTATGAAATTACCTGGATTAGTGAATTATTACATAAGCGTATGTATGATGTCATTGGACAGAAAATTATGAACTGGTTACCAGAAACAAAGTTATTATTTAATAACGAAGTGGATGTTGTTCAAGTTACGATTAATGATCATATTTATCAAGTTCGTCGTAAAGAAAATGGGCAAACACTCTTCTTTAAAGATGTTACGGATTTAACGATTACCAAAATGGCAAGTGATGATAAACAAATCGTTTTAGGGTTAATCCATTTTGATAATTATGATGAAACAACACAGTACGAAGAAGAACAACGTATTTCTTTAATTGATAGTAAAATTCGTCAGGCGGTATATATCTGGGCGAATGAGCGTGGTATTTTTATCAAACGATTAAGAAATAATCGGATGTTACTGGTCTTAAATGAACTCTTGTTTAAACAGATGATGGAAGAACAATTCTCCATTCTTAAAACAGTTCGTGAAGCATCGAGTGAGTTGGATGTTGCGATTACTTTATCCATGGCATTTGCACGTGGTTCCCTTGAATTCCCTGAGTTGGAAGAAATGGTGAATGGGGCTTTAGCCTTAGCACAAAGTCGTGGTGGAGATCAAGTTGCGATTAAATCCTATGGTGAAGATGTAATTTATATGGGTGGAAGTAGTGAAGCAATTGAGAAACGAAGTAAAGTTCGTGCCCGTGTCATTGCTCAAACCTTGAAAGAATTAATTGTGAATGCTCAGAATGTCATTATTCTAGGGCATCGTGATATGGATTTTGATTGTTTTGGATCGGCACTTGTCGTTAGTAAGATTGTTCGGTCATATCATATTCCTGTTTCGATTATTATGCATGGAGCTTTAGAGAATAAATTATCATTAGCGTATGCGAAAGAAAAGGATAGTTTTGAGAAAGATCATCATTTTATTAAGGAACATGAAACCTATGCATTAATGAATGATAAGACACTACTTATTATGGTCGATCATCATTTAGCATCTCAATCATCCTTACCACAAATCATTGATAAAGCAAAGAAAGTGGTTGTTATTGATCATCATCGAAGAAACCAAGACTTTAGTTTCAATCCACTCCTCGTTTATATGGAAACTGCCGCATCGAGTACAACTGAGATGGTAACTGAATTAATTCCATATCAACAAAACACAGTTGAATTAACGGAGAATGAGGCAAACTTTGCTTTAACTGGTATTTTAATCGATACCAATCGTTTCCGATCTAAAACGGGAAGTCGTACTTTTGAAGTATCAGCATTACTAAAGCAATTTGGAGCTGATCCTATTATTTGCGATAATTACTTAAAGGATAATTATCAAGAATTCATTCTTAAAACTAAACTGATGCAAAGTATACGTCGATATAGTAAGGGAATCGTAGTCGCATCGATGCAAGATGATACGATCTTAGACCGAGCTTTAATTTCCCAGGTTGCGAATAACTTGTTAGTTATTAAAGACATCGAAGCTTCTTTCGTTGTATCGAAAATTAGTGAAAAAACAGTGGGTATTTCTGCTCGTTCGAATGGGAATATTAATGTTCATGTTATAATGGAAAAAATGAGTGGAGGCGGACATTTTACCGCAGCTGCATTACAAAGAGATAACACCAGTGTTGAACAGGTTTTACTAGAATTAGAACTTGTTATTGAACAGTGGTTAGCACAAGAGGAAGAACTATGAAGATTATTTTATTAGAAGATGTAAAGAATGTTGGTAAGAAGGGTGAGATTGTAGAAGTTGCGGATGGCTATGGACGTAATTTCTTAGTACGTAATAAATTAGCGGTTGAAGCAACTGCTCAAAGTAAACTCATTCTCGAAAAGCAGAAACAACAAAAGATTGAACAAGAAAAAGAAGATATTAAAAACGCAGAAGCGTTAAAGTTAAAACTAGCAGAAATTACACTCGTGTTTCCAGTAAAAACAGGGGATAACGGTAAAGTGTTTGGTTCTGTGAGTTCGAAACAAATTGCGGAAGAACTTATTAAGAAACATAAGATTACGATTGATAAGCGCAAAATATTAGATGAAGGACCATTTAATACACTTGGTTTCTATAACATCAAAATAGAATTACATAAACAAGTTATTGCGACCATTAAAATTCAATTAAAAGAACAATAAACCTATGAATCAAACATTACCCAATAGTACAGAAGCTGAACAAGCCTTAATCTCAAGTATGTTGTCGTATTCGAATAGTGTACAGACAGCCGTAGAACTCGGACTACATGCCGAAGATTTTTACGTGGAAGCACACAAACGTATCTATGGTGTAATGATGAGTATGTATGAAGAAGGTAAACCCATTGATCCTCCTTCATTATTAGCGAAACTCAATGATTTAAAGATGTTAAATGCAGTCGGTGGAATTAACTTCATTTTAGAGTTAGCAGATACATCTGTTTCATCTGCAAATACAAAGTATTATGTAGAATTAATTCAAGATAAAGCTTATTTAAGAAACCTCATCATCACAGCTCAACAAATAGCTCAAGATGGATATGATACATCTGTCAGTTTAGACGATGTGATGGATAAAGCTGAAAAGCAATTACTAAATGTTACACGTACACGTCGAACATCTGAGTTTAAAGTCGCTCGTGATGTGGTTAAAGATGTACTTGAGAACATTCAAAAGATGAGTACACAACACAGTAGTGTTACTGGAACCAGTAGCGGTTTTAGAGCACTCGATCGTATGACCAATGGTTTTCAACGTGGAGATTTAATCATATTAGCAGCACGTCCTTCGATGGGTAAAACAGCATTTGCACTTAATATTGGATTAAATGCAGCACAGATTACCAAACAAGCTGTTGCGATTTTCTCGCTCGAAATGCCAGCGGAACAACTCATTACGCGTATGTTATCGGTTAAATCAAGAATCTCAGGTTCTGTTTTAAGAACCGGTCAATTGAATTCAAACAATGAATGGAATGCTTTAAATGAAGCTGCAGCTGATTTAAGACAAACCAAAATATACATCGATGATACACCAACTATTCGTGTTGCGGAAATCTTTTCTAAATGTCGTAAGCTCCAAACGGAACATCCTCTTGGATTAATCGTTATTGACTATATTCAGCTTATTTCAAGTAGTTCGAAGAGTAATGGTGAAAACCGCCAACAAGAAGTGTCTGAAATCTCTCGTGGATTAAAGGCATTAGCACGTGAACTAAATGTACCTGTTATAGGTTTATCACAGTTATCACGTAGTGTTGAACAACGTGCCGATAAACGCCCTCAACTATCCGATTTACGTGAATCTGGAGCGCTTGAGCAAGATGCCGACTTGGTTATTTTCTTGTATCGTAATGCATATTATGAAAAGGATGAAGAAAGACCTGCAACTGAAAAAACTGAAGTATTGATTTCTAAACATCGTAATGGACCGATTGGTCAAGTTGATTTAGCGTTTGAATCTAATATCAATGCTTTCTATAACTATTCTGAAAATACAAATCAAGGAGGATCGTAATGCGTAAAATATTACCAATACTTTTCTCACTCATTATCGCAATTGGTATCGTTTCAATGAACGAAACGATTGAATATAATACATATGCTAACTTAAATCTTGAGGTGGTTCAGGAAGATTCTGTCATACCTCAGGCTATTTTATCGATTAATCAAACCTATACAAAAGTTCAAAAAGTATATCAGAAGGAACAATTAATTGGGGTATTAAGTGATGATGCGGATACAGACGCTTTTTTAGAGAGGGTCTATTTAGAGCGCTATCAGACTGATTTTCCAAATACGAAATTAGGATTTGGGCAAGATATCTTTATTTCTGAAGTAGAGACAAACTTCATTTATGAGAATCAAGATGATGCCATTTTCAATTATCTTGCGACACAAGATTTGTTTTCTGTAGAAGCGGATAAAGTACAGTTCTCTAATGGTGCATTTATCTATGTTAAGAGTATAGAATTGTTTGAACAGGCAAAAGATTTATATCTAGAAAACTTCATTTCAAAAGCAGCGATTGATTTAATTCGTGTTAATAAACTACCTGCACCTTTGGTAACCTATGGTACACGTGAAATTGGATTTAGTATTGTGGAGAAAGCGAATTATCAAAGAGGTCTCGCACCAGCATCTGAAATTCTTAAATCGATTTCAGAGATAGTGTACTTCTTGAGTTATGGCTATAACACAGAAATCGAATTATATACCGTTGTGGAATACGATACAGTAGAAGGGATTGCCTACAAATCAGGTTTAGCCCCTCAACAAGTTGTGACAATTAACTCAGAAACGATTAAATCAGTTAATCAAATTCTTGAAGTTGGATCTCAACTGAATGTGACATATTTTAACTCTCCAATTAATGTTGTGGTAAATAAAGAACGTCTCGCAAAAGAAACAGTTTATCCACAATCTACGCTTTATATTAAAGACAACACCATGCAAGAAGGTTTTAGTGTTGTACAAACTAAAGAAGAATTAGGGTATAAGGATGTTCTTTATAAAGAAACATTTGTAAATGGTGTTATTACCGAAAGTACGATGGTATCATCCACTGTTATTAAACAACCAGTGCGAGAAGTTGTACGTATTGGTACGAAGGTTGTGCCTGGTATCGGCTCCGGAACATTCCGTTGGCCACTTGGTGCAGACTCCAAAGTATCGTGTCGTTGGTATTGTTATGCGGGACATCAAGGGGTTGACCTTGTGTATAACTTTAATAAGAATGGTCCTATTTATGCGGCTGACCGTGGTGTTGTATCCCGTGTTGGTTATGATTGGCGTAATGGATATCATGTCTATATTGATCACAATAATGGCATGAAGACACTCTATGCACACATGGTTCGTTACCCTCCAGTTAAACTAGGAGAACGTATCGAAAAAGGTGATTTTATCGGTAATGTTGGTAGTACTGGACGCTCAACAGGCGCTCACTTACACTTCGGTATTTATGTTGAAGGTAGTGCGAAGAATCCATGTAACTACTTAGATGGATGTTAATATGAAATTTAGCGTTTTAGCGAGTGGTTCAAAAGGAAATTGCACATATATACAAGCTGGTTCAACCCAGCTTGTTATTGATTGTGGCATGACAAAGCGATATTTGACACAATCTTTTCACAATCTTGATGTAGACTTGAATCAGGTTGATGCATTACTGATTACACATGATCACAGTGATCATATTGCACAACTCAAAACATTTAAGGAAGTGAGAAAAGTAATATCACCAATCTTATTAGAGGGTAGAGAAGATTGTGAAGTTTGGATGCCCTACATGAAACATCATATTAATGATGTGGAGATTATGCCAATCGTTCTCTCACATGATTGTGACATGATTTATGGGTATATTATTCAACACCAAAATGAGAAATTGGTTTATATTACAGATACAGGGTATATTAAGTCAAAAGACTTTAATCTAATTAGTAATGCGGATTATTATATTATAGAAAGTAATCATGATGTGGATTTATTGATGAAATCCAGTCGACCCTATCCAACTAAACAAAGAATACTTTCGGATACAGGTCACTTAAGTAATGAAGACAGTGCGTACATTATTTCTCAATGTGTCACTGAAAAAACAAAAGAAATTGTATTAGCGCATTTATCACAAGAAGCCAATTTACCTTCACTTGCTCTACAATGTGTATATGAAGCATTAGAAAAAGAAGGGTTAAATCCAAATCGTTATAAGATTCGTTGTGCTGCTCAATCAGAGATATTGCAAGGAGGATTCGAGGATGAAGAAATTATTAACTACAGGACTAATCTTAGCGTTGCTCATCTGGAATAGTGTCTTAACCTATGAAGTATTCTTCAATCAAAAAACAGATACTACGGTTAATCCAGATGGAACAGTTGTACAAACCGTTGTGACGGAGTTTAATACTGATGTCACTCGTGTTGTGGAAACATCTATTGAAAAGGTAGTAGGAATTCAATCGATTCAATTTGATGAAGTATTTTCTACGGGTAGTGGAGCAATCTTTGATAGTAAAGATGGTTTAGTTCACATTGTTACGAACAATCATGTGGTAGAAAATGCCTCAAAAATTCGTGTAGTCTTTGCGAATGGGGAAGAAGTCGAAGCGAAATTAATGGGTTCAGATGTATTTACCGACTTAGCATTGCTTGAAGTTGAAGTTGATTTTGAAGTTAATCCATTTAAACTAGGCGATTCATCTTTAGTTAAAGTCGGTGAAAATGCTTTAGCCATTGGTAGTCCTCTTGGTCTAGAATTCCAAGGTTCTGTCACAATGGGTATCATCTCTGGTAAGGATCGTGTTGTGCCTGTTGATCTCGATAACAATGGTTCAGATGACTGGGATAGTATTGTATTACAAACAGATGCGGCGATTAATCCTGGGAATAGTGGTGGTCCACTCATTAATTTGGCAGGAGAATTAATTGGTATTACTTCAATGAAGATTGCGGATAGTTCAGTTGAAGGTATGGGATTTGCGATTCCTATTAATGAAGTGATGCCAATCATCCAACAAATCAAAGAAAATGGTAAAGTTATTCGACCTGTTGTTGGGATTTCTGCTGTGAGTTTAGATGAACTTGCGGTTTATCAAAAGAGTTATTATGGAATTCGTTTAGATTTAAATGCAGGACTTTATGTCATGAGTGTTATGGATGGAAGTCCAGCTCAATTAGCAGGTATCAAAGAAGGGGATGTCATAACAACCTTTGATAATATCAGTATTACCAGTTTCAAAGAGTTTAGAAAATTACTCTACTCTAAGAAGGTTGGAGATGTTGTATCCATTAGTTATGAAAGAAACGGTAAAACATCAAGTGTAGATGTTAAGCTTCAATGATAAAGATTGTTTGTGTAGGTAAGTTAAAAGAGAAAGCAATCACTTTATTGGTGGATGATTATCTAAGTCGTATTGTTCCTTATTCAAAGATTGTGATAGAGGAACTTAAAGATTATCCAAACTTTGATGATGAAGCGAGTAATCGAATTACAATTGAAAAGGAATCAAAAATGATTCTTGATAAAGTAAGTAATGATGATTATGTTGTTCTTCTTGATTTAAGAGGGAAATATTACTCATCCGTTGAAATAAGCCACGTGATTGATCAAGCAAGTACTTATGGTTCAAAGAATATTGTATTTATTATTGGTGGATCGCTTGGGGTTGATGAAAACGTATTAAAGCGTGCTAATGTCGTTTGGAAACTATCAAATAATACATTTCCACATGGTTTAGTGCGTGTATTAGTATTAGAACAAATCTTTAGATCGTATCGAATTTTAAATAATCATGCCTATCATAAGTAAGAAAACGCTTACATTATTAAAAAAGGGACTTTTATAGAAAGCCCTTTTTTGTTGTATTTAATGAATTTATAAGCTAAAATAGAAACAACAAGTAGGAGGGTATTTGTGTGAAGCAAATTAATGTTTTAGTCATTGATCCAGTTGGATTGCATGCACGTCCAGCAACAGTCGCTGTTAGTGCAGCTAGCCGTTTCAAATGTGAAGTCAAGGTTGCGTTTAAAGGTCGTTCAGTTAATATGAAATCAATTATGGGTGTTATGTCATTAGGCATTCCAACTCAATCAGAAGTTATGATTTCTTGTGAAGGTGAAGACGAAGAAGAAGCAATCAAGACGATTGAAGACGTATTAAGAACTCAAAAGGTCATTCAATAAAGAATGCATAAAATGAAGATGATCTCATCTTCTTTTTATAAGGTGAACTATGGAAAAAATAATTGAACATTGGAAGAATCATCCTAATTTAGATCCTAAATTAAGAGAAGAAATGAATCGTTTATCTGAAACAGAATTAAAAGATGCATTCTATACCAACTTAGAATTTGGTACAGCAGGGATGCGTGGACTTTTAGGAGTTGGTTGTAATCGACTCAATGTCCATACCATCCGGAAAGCAAATGTAGCGTTTGCACGTTACTTAAGCCAATACCCTAATGTACATAAAACGGGTGTCGCAATCGCGTATGATAATCGTTATATGTCAAAAGAGTTTGCACAAGAATCCGCTAACGTATTAGCAAGCTTTAATATCCCATCCTATGTCTTTACAACGCTTAGACCTACGCCTGAACTATCTTTTGCGGTACGTGAGTTAGGGTGTGAAGGTGGAATTGTCATCACCGCATCTCATAATCCAAAAGAATACAATGGGTATAAAGTCTATGATCGCAAGGGATGTCAGTTGATTCCTGAACTCATCGATCAAGTTATTGCGGAAATTAATAAAATTGATGATGAACTTTCCATAGAAGTCAATCTCTCAGATAATCAGAGAGCTCTTATTCATTGGATTGATCATGAAATAGATGATGTCTATATTAAACGTGTTCTAGAAATTCAAAATCGTCCAGAAATGGATAAATCGAATCTTAATCTTGTGTTCACACCGCAACATGGTACAGCCCTTATTCCTGTTACCGATGTCTTTAATAAAGCAGGTTATCCTTATATTCTTGTGGATGAACAATGTTCCTTTGATCCAGATTTTCCAAATACGAAGTCGCCAAATCCTGAAGAAAAAGTTGCCTATGAAAAAGCAATTGATTTAGCACGTAAAGTCAATGCGGATGGTGTACTAAGTACCGATCCTGATGCGGATCGTGTTGGAATAGTGGTTAAACATAATAATGAATATATCTTACTAACAGGTAATCAAACAGGTTCTATTTTAATTGAGTATTTACTAAAAACTAAAACACAATTAAATACATTACCTAAAAATCCAGTTATTTTTAATACTGTCGTCACATCCGATCTTGGTGAAAAGATTGCGAATCATTATGGAGTTGAAGTTGAAAAGACATTAACGGGATTTAAGTTCATTGGTGAGAAGATCGCGAAATACGAACAAACTCATGAAAAGAATTTCGTGTTTGGATATGAAGAAAGTTATGGATACTTAGTAGAACCATTTGTACGTGATAAAGATGCGATTCAAGCATGTTTACTCATTGCGGAATGTATGAGTTATTATAAGCATGAAGGTTTAACCTTAGTCGATGTCTTAAATAATCTTTATGAACGTTTTGGTTATCATCATGAAGATCAAGTATCACTAACCTTAAAGGGTAGTGAAGGATCACAAAAGATTAAATCCATTCTTAATCACTTTAGAACAAGCTCTATCGATGAGTTTGCGGGTATTAAAGTTATTGGTAAAGAAGATTATCTATTAGGTGAAAAAACATATAAAGGGGTTCAATCAAAACTCGATTTCCCTACTTCTGACGTAATTAAATTCTACTTAGAAGATGGTACTTGGTTAGCCATCCGTCCTTCTGGTACAGAACCAAAATGTAAGTTCTATTTCTGTGTTCTTGGTAAGAGTAGTCAAGAAGTTAAGGATAAGTTTGTTTTAATTAACGAAGCATTAAAAAAGCACCTAGTTTAAACTAGGGATAGGGGGTCCATATGTACAAACAAAAAATCGTTGAATCGTTTCATGAAGGACATTGCTTAGATGCTCATAAATACTATGGTGCTCATTTTGATTATGACAATGCCCCAGGGGTTCGATTTACTGTCTATGCACCACATGCGAAACATGTGCAATTATTGGGTTCTTTCAATTATTGGAGTAAACCGATTGATATGAATCGTCTTCATGATGGTTCTTGGACTGTATTTGTGCCGGATGTGGCAGAATGGACACTCTATAAATATCGTATTGAACAAGCGAATGGTGAATGGGTCGAGAAAAGTGATCCTTTTGCCTTTGCGTCTGAGTTAAGACCAAAATCAGCGAATTTGGTTGTAAATTTGAATAATTTCCCATGGCGTGATGCGATGTGGGTTAATCGTAGAGAAAAGAATTTTGATAAACCACTTAATATCTATGAATTGCATTTAGGAAGTTGGATGAAACGCGATGCACATCAATGGTTAAACTATGAAGAAATCGCACATAAACTCATACCTTATATTAAAGAAATGGGTTATACCCATATTGAAATCATGCCACTAACAGAATATCCATTTGATGGTTCTTGGGGATATCAAGCGCATGGTTATTTCTCATTAACGAGTCGATATGGTACACCTAAACAGTTTATGACTTTTGTGGATGAATGCCATTTAAATGATATTGGAGTTATCTTGGACTTTGTGCCAGTACATTTTGTGAAAGATGCCTTTGGCTTACGTCAATTTGATGGATCACCACTTTATGAGTATCCAAACTCAAGTGATGCGAATAGCCAATGGGATACGTTAAACTTTGATTTGTGGAAAGAAGAAGTTCGTAGTTTCTTGATGTCTTCCGCAAGTTTCTGGATTGAGATGTATCATGTGGATGGTTTACGTATTGATGCGGTTTCTAATATTATCTTCTGGCATGGAAATAAACAAAACGGAGTTAATGATGGGGCTACAGCGTTTATACGGAGACTCAATTATTATCTAAATACGCGTTATCCTGGCATCATGATGATGGCAGAAGATTCATCCGATTTCCCTAAAGTCACACATCCAACCACTGAAATGGGTTTAGGTTTTGACTATAAATGGGATTTAGGATGGATGAATGATACGCTCAAGTATTACAGTTTAGATCCAGTTTACCGTCAGTTTCATCACCATCAATTAACATTCTCGATGGCTTATTTCTATTCAGAGAACTTTATTTTACCTTTATCCCATGATGAAGTTGTGCATGGTAAGGGTACGATTATCAATAAGATGTGGGGTGATTATAAGCAAAAGTTTGCGCAAGCACGTAATCTTTATGCCTATATGTATGCACATCCTGGTAAGAAGTTAAACTTTATGGGAAATGAGTTAGCTCATTTTAGAGAGTTTGATGAGAATGTTGAGACAGATTGGTTCTTATTAGGTTATTATTCTCATAATACATTTAATCGATATATGCGTGATTTGTCGCATATCTATAAATATCACAATGCATTAAGCTTTAATGATTTTAAACATAATGGCTTCAAATGGATTGATGCGGATAATACAGCTCAATCAATTTACTCTTTCTATCGTGAAGATCCTCAATCTGTTGTTGTATGTATCTTTAATATGACGCCTGTTTCGTATGAATCCTATCGTTTTGGGGTTCCTTATGAAGGGGTTTATACCGAACTCTTAAATACTGAAAAAGATATTTATGATGGATGTAATATGTGTAACTATTTTCCAATTCAATCGGAGAATGTAGAGTCACATCGCTTCCAACAAAGTATTTTGGTACGAATTGCACCATTTGCGGGGATTTATTTTGAGTATAAAAAATAATGACTCTAAAGAACATTAGTGCTATTATGTTAGGGTCTATTTAGGAGGCTAATATGTTTAAAGATAAATTTGAATTCAAACGCGACTTTACACAACGTGTTGTAGAATCGTATGGTCGATCCGTTGAACAATCACATAGAACAGAAAGATACATGGTTTTAGGCGAAATGGTCCGAGACTATGCGTCGATTCATTGGAAACAAAACAAGGAAACCATTGCTCAAATTGAAGCGAAACAAATGTTTTACTTTTCAATGGAATTCTTGATTGGTCGTTTAATGACCAACAACCTAATGAACTTAGGTATCTATGAAGTAGTTCGTGATGGCTTAAGAGAACTTGATATTGATATTAACGAATTAGAAGATTTAGAGTCTGATGCTGGGTTAGGGAACGGTGGTTTAGGTCGTCTAGCGGCTTGTTTCTTGGATTCACTTGCATCGTTATCTTTACCAGGTCATGGAAACTGTATTCGTTATGAATATGGATTATTCAGACAGAAGATTGTGGATGGTAACCAAGTTGAAGTACCGGATCAATGGTTAAGACTTGGAAATGTATGGGAAGTACGCAAACCAAAACACGCAGTGGACGTTAAGTTCTGGGGTCGTGTTGAAATGGGTAAGACAGAAGATGGACGCATTGTGTTCAACCAAGTGGATTGTGAACATATATTAGCGGTTCCTTATGATATGCCTGTTGTGGGTAAGTCTACCGATACAACGAATACGCTTCGTTTATGGAGTGCAGAAGCGAGTGATATCCTTCCTGCAAATAAAGACTTTAGACAATACATCACCGAAGTTCGTGAAATCTGTCAAAACGTTTATCCAGATGATTCAACAGAACATGGTCGTTACTTACGTCTTAAGCAACAATACTTCTTTGTGTCTGCTGGTTTAATTTCCTATTTAAAAGCACACTTAAGAGTTTATCCAAGTTTAGATAACTTACATGAAAAAGTTGTATTCCAATTAAATGATACGCATCCAGTTCTTGCGATTCCTGAACTTATGCGTTTACTCATGGATGAATATGGTTATACCTGGGATGATGCATGGAATATCGTAACGAAGTCTGTTGCGTATACCAATCATACAGTTATGGCTGAAGCGCTTGAAAAGTGGCCAATTCATTTTGTACAACTCTTATTACCTCGTGTTTATATGATTATCGAAGAAATTAATCGTCGTTTTGTGGAAAATGTTAAAGCACAATTCCCATACGAAGAAGATCTCGTAAAACGTGTTTCGATTATTAAAGATGGTCAAATTCATATGGCAAACTTAGCGATTGTCGCAAGTATGTCGGTTAATGGTGTTGCGAAGTTACATACTGAAATCTTGATTAATGATGTTATGAAGGATTTCTATCGCATCTTCAGCACTAAGTTTAACAATAAGACAAATGGTATTACACACCGTAGATGGCTCGTTTATTCCAATCCACAATTACGTGAATTATTGGATAAAACGATTGGGGAAGATTATGTTTATCAACCCGATCATCTACTTAATTTAATGCCTCATGTTAAGAAGAAGAGACTTCAAAAAGAATTCTTAAAAGTAAAACAAGAACGTAAAGAAATATTAGCAGACTATATCAAGAAAGTTACTGGTATTGAGTTAGATACCAATTCAATCTTTGATGTTCAAGCTAAACGTCTACATGCATACAAACGTCAATTGTTAAATGTTATGCATATCATCTACTTGTATCAAAAGTTGAAGTCCGATCCAAACTTTACAATGCATCCACGTAGCTTTATCTTTGCGGCTAAAGCAGCGCCTGCATATTACTTTGCGAAGAAAGTTATTAAACTCATTCACGCTGTTGGGGATAAAGTCAATAACGATCCATATGTATCACAATTCATGAAAGTCGTATTTATTCCGAATTACAATGTCTCCATTGCGGAAATCTTAATGAATGCGGCGGATGTTTCTGAACAAATCTCTACGGCAGGTAAAGAAGCATCTGGTACAGGTAATATGAAGTTTATGATGAATGGGGCAATCACATTAGGTACCTTAGATGGAGCGAATGTTGAAATCCATGAACATGTTGGATCAGAATATGATGTTATATTTGGTCTAAAGGTTGAAGAAATTGAAGAGCTAAAGGCGAATGGTTATGATGCTTGGGAGTATGTAAACAAGGATCCTGAACTTAAAGCGGTGGTTAATTCATTTACAGATGGAACCTTTAGTACAAGTGTTGAAGAGTTCAAAACAATCTATGATGAACTTATGTTTAGAAATGATGAGTATTTCTTATTAGCAGACTTTAGAGCATATGTCGAAGCTCAAAGAGAAGTTGAAAGAAGATACTTAGATAAAGAATATTGGGCTAGAATGTGTTTAGTTAATATTGCACAATCAGGCTTCTTCTCTTCGGATCGTACGATTCAAGAGTATGCGGATGATATTTGGAAAATTAAACCAATTAATGACTAGGTAGCGTTTCGCTACCTGTCTTTATTAGAAGGGAACGTATGTCAATTTTAGTCACTATCTTAGTCTTAATGGCGTTTCAGTTTACGACAACGATGACAATGTCATTTATTTTATCTGTGCAACCTACACTAGCAGTCTTCTTTGGTATACCAGTAGCGAATGTTCCTTACTTAAACATCGGATTTATCGCTTCGGGTATGTTAGTTCCTTTGTTTGGTTATTTTGCGGATAAAAAGGGATTAAAGACAATGATGGTTTTAGGCGCATTCATCTTTAGTTTAGGCGCACTTTTAACCTCTTTCGCTTCTAATGCGGTCATCTACTTCTTTACACGTATGATGATTGGAATAGGACATAACGTCTTCTTTGCCTTAGTCGCGGTTTACTATGCCCGATTAGTTGATCCAAAAATCTTAGTTAAGGTATCTGGATATTTTAAATTAGCCTTTGCGGCAGGTATCTTCATGGCACCAATCGCTGGCGCAATTACGGTGAAATTTTTTACGTTCCAACAATTCTATTTATTGTCATTCGCCTTATCACTCATCTTTGCGATTATCCTTACACGTATTCCAGTAATTGAAAATGTTCATAGTACTCCAGTCACAATAAATGATTTTAAATCCTTGTTTAAGATTCGTTTTGTACGATGGTTACTTTTAGGATCATTCTTATTATCGATTGCGCCTAATACGATTTTTAGTTTCCTAAGTATCTACTTAAACTCAATTGGTGAAGCACAAGAATCCATTTCGTTTATTTATACGGTTATTGGTTTAGGAACCATTGGTTCTGGTTTCGTGATTATTTTCTTAGGTCATAAGTTCCATTTTAAGGATTTATTAAAATATGGAATTATCGGAATTATAATAACCATTCCTTTCATGTTTACCTTAAGCCCTTGGTTAATCTTACCAACTAGTTTTGCGTTTGCCTTAGCATTTGACCTGGTATTAGGTGTCTTGTATCCAGTCGCATCATCACTTCCTGTTAAAAACAGCGCAAGTCTTACTGCGCTCGTTAGTTTAACCATGTCGGTTACGGCTTTATTGGCAAGTTTTATCAATCCAATTTTATATCAAGCTTATGGATTTAGATTACTCGTGTTTATTGTGTTTGTTTCATCCATATTCTCTTATTTATCCATTCGACATTCTTTTAAACTTGTGGATGAACATAAATTGTAAGATAGAAGATTTTGAGTATAATTAGAGTTATGCGAAAAGTAAATCGGTTTGAAGCTCATTTAGATGATTATGGTATTATAACAGCTTATCTATCCAAAGAATTCTATTCGGGTAGAAGTGATGTTTTTTATGTACGTGATTTAAAGGGGAACTTAGTCAAGTGCTCTATTTTTAGTTATGAACAAAGTGGAAATGATTATTTTAAATATACACTAGGGTGTGATCAAAACCTAATCATTGGAAATCAATATGATGTTCTAGAGGAACATGGTTTAACAGTACCTTTACAATATAGTTTGATTACTAAATCACCTCGATTTGATGAAGAATTCTATTATGATGGGGATGATTTAGGGGTTAAATGCAGTCAAGAGAGCTGTGATTTTGCGATTTGGGCTCCTACTGCAAATCGTATTGTGGTTGAAATCTTTAAAGAAACAGGTCCAGAAGTATTGGAGTTAAAGCGTTCGGCTAAAGGTGTCTTTAGACGACATGTTCGTTACAATGGACATGGATTAAGTTATCTATATCACATCTTTGTGAATGGGGGTTGGAATACATCGATTGATCCAATGGCTGTTGGGTCTACAGTGAATAATCAACGTTCTGTGATTATTGATTTCAATCAACTTAAACCAATCACAAGGCATGAACTAAGCCCATTAAAACAGGTAACTGATTCGATCATTTATGAACTCAGTGTACGAGATTTTACCATGCAGGTTGATTCCAATATTGAGAATCGTGGTAAGTTTTTAGGCTTAACTGAGGAAAATACAAAAACAAATAATGGGGTCACAACGGGTTTAGCCCATATTAAAGAACTCGGTGTAACGCATGTTCAAATCATGCCAATGTATGATTTTGCGACAGTAGATGAACACAATGTATCCTTGTTCTATAACTGGGGATATGACCCAGCTCAGTACAATGTTCCTGAGGGTAGTTATAGTTCAGATCCTGATAATCCATTCTCACGTATTGAAGAAGCACGTCAAATGGTTGAAACATTCCATAAAAATGATATTCGTGTCATTATGGATGTTGTGTACAATCATGTTTATGATATGGAAGCGAGTTCGTTTGAGAAAGTTGTGCCTTATTACTATTTCAGACGTTCGAATACGGGTGCTTTATCCAATGGTTCCTTCTGTGGAAATGATTTCGATTCCAATCGTTTAATGGCTCGTAAGTATATCTTAGATAGTATTAAACTCTGGATGACTGAGTATGATGTGGATGGATTTAGATTTGATCTTATGGGTGTCTTAGATATTGAAACCATGAATCAAGTTGAAGCATTATGTAGAGCGATTAAGAAGGATTCATTAGTCTATGGTGAAGGTTGGAATATGCCAACATCACTTCCAGAGAATATGAAGGCTAATCGTTACAATCAACACCTCATGCCAAATATCGGACATTTTAATGATTTCTTTAGAGAACATGTTAAGGGTAAAACTTCACATGAAGAAGTAAATGTTAAGGGCTATTGTGCAGGAGATACCAGTTACATTGAAGCCATGAAAGCGTGTATGGTTGGGACTTCCGTCAATAACATGGTTCGTTTGTTTGATAAACCGACTCAATCCATTAATTACATTGAGTGTCATGATAACCATACCGTTTGGGATAAATTAAAAGAGAGTAATAAAGAAGATAATCGTGAAGTTCGTATTAAGCGACAGAAGTTGATGATGGGAACACTCTTGTTAGCACAAGGGATTCCTTTTATCAACAGTGGACAAGAGTTCTGTCGTACTAAGAATGGGTACCATAATACCTATCGTAGTCCCGATACCATCAACCAAATTGATTGGACGCGTAAAGAACGTTATCTCGAAGTCTTTAGATATACCAAAGATTTGATTCAATTAAGAAAGATGTTTCCAATTCTAAGACTCACTCAATCAGATATGATTGAATCGCATGTTAAATTTAGAGAATTTGATGGTATGTTAATCTTGAATTATACGTGCCAAAAGTCAAAACCATATTCTGAAATCTGGATCTATATTAATCCAACAAATCAGATTTATTACGAAAGCTTTAATAGTTTTGTTAAAATCATTGCGAATGAAGCCGGCTTAATCGATGGTGTTCTAGTTCAAAATGCGACAATTAATCCATATACCTTAGTTGTATTTGCGGCAGAATAAAAGTGAAGAATCTTCACTTTTTATTTTGACTTGAACCTTTCACAATAATTTGATAAGGCAAGACATGATCGACTTTTATGATAGTATCGTTTTTCTCAATTCGATTGAGTAAGTATTCCATACTCTTACATCCGAGCTCATAGGTATTCAATTCTACAGTTGTGATGGCCGGGTTGTAGATCGAAGAGAAGATAGTATTATCAAATCCAACAACTTTGATATCTTGGGGGACTTTTTTATTTCGATTATTAATTTCATCGATGATGCCAATCGCGATAAGATCGGATGTTGCGAAGAAACCATCGATTTGAGGGTTTTCATCTAAGAGAAGTGCTGCGACGGATTTCGCAGAGATAAACCCAAAGTAATATTCATCATTTGTTTTAGATAATACAGGTAAATTGTGTTTGGTAAGAACATCTTGATACGCACGATATTTCTCTATGTGAGAAATAATATGAGTTGAACCAGTATGGACATAAGCAATATTTTTACATCCATTCTCGATGAGATGTTCCATCAAATCATAGCTTGCTTTATAGAAATCCACACTATAATAAGGTGCTTTTGCCTCAGGTAAGTACTCAATAACTTGAACAAGAGGATAATTTATGTTCAAATCGTTAATTTCTTCGAGATTTAAGGTGTTAGATATCAATATCATGCCATCGACATAGTGATTTCTTAACATCTTTACATAGTGTTGTTCACGGGCACGATCACCATAAGTTGTACAGATTAATACGTTGTAATTGTTGTGGTGAGCGATGTTCTCTATGCCTTGAATAATCATTGAAAAGAACGGATTATCCACACTATGTACGAGAACAAGGATCATATTTGTCTTATCTTTACGTAAAAAGGTACCCATAGCATTTGGTTGGTACTTTAAACGTTCAATGGCTTGTTCAACTTTAAATCGTGTTTTCTTTGAAACACCTGCACTATTATTGATGACTCTTGATACAGTAGCGACACTGACTTTGGCTAATGATGCGACTTGTTGGATGGTACTCATAGTACAAATATTATAACATATGCATTATTTAGATAAATGAGTATAATTATCAGTTTGTTTGATTAAATGTAAACGATTACAAATTTTTTTGCATTTTAGTGACATATAATGAACTTACATAGAAAAAGGAGGACAAAATGAAGAAAATTCTTACAATCATTTCTATGCTATTAGTTGTATTATCATTAACGGCTTGTGCACCGAAAGAAGAAGAACAAGTTGTCATCACTTTCAAACAAAATAAACCTGAAATTGATGAAGCTCTACAAGCTTATGCTGCTGCATACGAAGAAGCAACTGGCGTCAAAGTTAATGTTGTTTCATGTGGTGGTGGTAGCTGTACTTTAGGTGACATGTTGAAAGCTGATTACGCTGCTGGTGAAATGCCAGATATCTTCCCAATTGATGGGCCAGATAGTTACAAGCAATGGGAAGCTATTATTGGTGACCTAAGTGCTGAAAAATGGGTTGATGATACGTCTGTTGAATATGTAGTTGATGGCAAAGTAGTTGGGTTCCCAGTTGCAGTTGAAGGTTGGGGTATGGCTTACAATGCTGATCTACTTGAAAAAGCAGGTATTGATCCAAGCACATTAAACAATTATCAAGCTTACGTAGATGCATTTGCTAAATTAGATGGTATGAAAGCAGAATTAGGTATCGACTCTGTTGTATCTATGACTGCAGGTCCTGGTATGTATTGGGTTACAGCTCACCATAATTTCAATAGCTTGTTATCCAATGGCGTTCCTTACGGTGACTTAAGTGTTGCGAATAAATTCTTAGCAGGTGAAATTGATGAAACTCGTTTAACTGAATATGCTAACTGGGTTAACTTACTATTCACTTACGCTGACAAAACAGTTCTAACAACTGGTAACTATGATTCTCAAGTTGGTGCTTTCTTAAATCAAAAAGCAGTCTTCTTACATCAAGGTAACTGGGTTGATGGAAACTTAACTGAAGCTACATTCGATATGGCGTTTGCTCCTCACGGATCCACAACTGCTGTAACAGATGGTATCTTCGCTAGTGCTCCTGCTTGGTATGTTGTTAATAAAGAATCCAAGAATTATCAAGCAGCTCTAGATTTCTTAAATAATATGGTTTACACAGAACTTGGCCAAAAATACATGGTTGAAGAAGCTGGTATGATTCCTGCATTCGGTAATGTTGAATTGAAACCTAAGGGTAAATTATCTCAATCTGTTCAAGCTTGGACAGCTGAAGGAAAAGTTTTTTCTTGGAACCAATACCTATTTGCTGGTGAATTCAGAGATAACGTCTTAGGACCTATCTATGACCAATTAGCTCAAGGTGCTGTAACTGTTGATGAATTTGTTGAATTGTTTAAAACAGCTCTAACTGATAACGCAAAGTAATTAGTTAACACATAGGGAGCAGGGTTGTTCCTGCTCCCTATTTTTATAAAGGAGGACAGTATGTCGAAATTCATTGATTCGTTTAAAAAAATGGGAAATGATAGTTTGAATCAAGATAAGCGTAACCAAAAATTTATTTTCTGGTTGTTTCTCTTTCCCTCTCTTTTTTCATTCTTGATGGTTCAAATCATACCGTTTGCCATTGGTATTTATTATTCCTTTACCAACTGGTCCGCAACGGCTCAATTATCGATTGATTTTGTAGGGTTGAAGAACTACATTGATGCATTTCAAGATCCTGCCTTTCTTTATGCGACGATTATTACAACAATCTATACTGTACTAAATATCATGTTAGTGAACGTTATTGCGTTCTCATTAGCGTTATTAGTTACTTCGCAATTAAAGGGTCGTAATATTTATCGTGCTGGTTTCTTCTTACCTAATATTATTGGTGGGATTATCTTAGGTTATATTTGGCAATTTATCTTTAACTACTTTGTCCCAAGAATTGCGGCAATGGCTGGTTTTACTTATCTTGCGGAAAACTTAATGTTAGGAAATAGTAATACCGCGATTCTTGCGATGGTTATTGTTAGTACATGGCAATCGGCTGGTTATATCATGATGATCTATGTTGCGGCATTACAAAATGTTCCAAGAGATTTGATTGAAGCGGCTCAAATTGATGGAGCGAATGCTTGGCAACGTTTTAAAAACATTACGATTCCAATGGTTTCACAAGCCTTTACAGTCACATTATTCTTAACCTTAGTTAACTCATTCAAACAATTTGATGTGAACGTTTCCTTAACCAATGGTGGTCCAAGTACGATGTTTATGGGTAAAGCAATCAAAGGAACAACCTTGCTTGCGATGAATATTAGTGATACATCAACAATCTCTTTGAACACTGCTCAAGCACAAGCTAAGGCGATTATCTTCTTCGTTGTGTTAGTTACTTTCTCATTAATTCAAGTTTATGTGTCAAAGAAGAGGGAGGTTGAACTCTAATGTTTAAAAATGGTAGTAATAA
>JACCEE011657671.1_pt1 | contig 22458 bp, 24 predicted proteins | sample 7449931 | NCBI WGS metagenome assembly JACCEE01 (sample SAMN15323457, study PRJNA562643) | freshwater metagenome | isolation source: river surface water | place: USA:Blue River Watershed | collected 2017-08-19 | reverse complement strand
CACAGTTTACCCTCACTTGGAATAGTTGTATGGATAATTATTCTTCAGATAATACTACTGGATATTTAATACTTAGGTCATCAGATGGACTGTTCTCAGATCCTATTGATGGGTACAGCTACACCGTAGGTTCTCTAATAGGATCAGCAGTAGTTGTTTCCGTTATTAATAGCTCTATAATAACCACTTATACTGATTCAAGTCCTATGTCATGTGGGGATTCCTATTATTACAGAGTCGTTCCATTTCGTTTTGTAGATGATCAGAGGGGGGTAGTCAATATAAGTAGGGGTAGAGCTTATAACCAAACAGCTATGGCCACTGCTGTCATTCAAAGAGAGGAGCCCAATACAGGTTCAATTTGGTCGGAAGATTAGTGTTGCGGAGCCGCCAACGACAACGCCAATTTGGCATGATTAGTAAAAGACAAATCTCGTCATTTTGATAAATCTAATCGAGATCATAAAAAAAGGAGAGCAGTCATTGTGAATACAAAGCTGCTCTCCTTTTTAAATTGAGTCTAAGAAGACTTTAATAGGTTATAAAGATTGAAGACTGTGCGCTTCAATGTCTTTATTAACTTTTTTCACGAGACCTTGAAGTACATTACCAGGACCTAATTCAATAAAGCTTTTAGCTCCATCGGCTATCATGTTTTGCATGATTTGAGTCCATCTTACTGGTGCAGTAAGTTGAGAGATTAGGTTTACTTTAATTATTTCGGGGTCGGTGACAGGCTGAGCTGTTACATTTTGATAAACAGGACAGATTCCTTTGGTAAACTTGGTGTTATTGATAGCTTCAGCTAATTCCAGTCTGGCAGGTTCCATTAAAGGAGAGTGGAAAGCCCCACCTACTTTAAGGATTAAAGCCCTTTTAGCACCAGCTTCTTTAAGTTTTTCACAAGCTAGTTCAACACCAGCAATGGAGCCCGAGATAACGAGTTGTCCGGGGCTATTGTAATTGGCTGGAACCACTACTTCATTAACGATCGATTTGCAAATACGTTCAACGGTTTCGTCATCAAGTCCAAGAATAGCCGCCATTGTGGAGGGTTGTATCTCGCAGGCTTTCTGCATCGCTTGAGCACGTGCATAGACCAGTTTTAGTCCGTCTTCAAAGGCAAGAACCTTATTAGCAACTAAAGCAGAGAATTCACCAAGAGAGTGACCGGCAACCATGTCAGGTTTAAACTCTTCACCCAAAACACGGGCAAGGATGACAGAATGGAGAAATACTGCTGGTTGGGTTACCCTTGTTTGACGTAGATCCTCCTCTGTTCCATCAAACATAAGATCAGTGATTCTGAAACCGAGGATAGAGTTGGCTTTTTCAAACAGATCGCGAGCCTGTGTAGACTTTTCATATAAGTCTTTTCCCATTCCTACATATTGGGCACCCTGCCCAGGAAAAACATAAGCTTTCATAAATTTAGTATTACGTTTATGCTATTTGTTCCGAAAAAACAAACCGGAACAGTAGCCCATTCCGGTTTGCGATCTGTAAGGATATCAAGATTATTCTCCTTAATCTCTGCGGCTACCGAAAAGGCGGAGCAAAAATAGGAATAAATTGATAAAGTCAAGATATAGAGTTAAGGCACCCATGATGGTTACTTTTTTTGCCATCTCGCCGCTAACCATTCCTGATGCTCCTATGTTCTTGAGTTTCTGTACATCATAGGCGGTTAACCCGGTGAAAACCATGACACCAATAATTGAAATGACGTAATCCATCATTGGACTACCCAAGAACATATTGACTAACGAGGCAATGATAATACCGATTAAGGCCATCATCATTAAAGCCCCAAATTTTGTGAGGTCTGTTTTAGTGGTATAACCTACTATGGCCATTAATCCAAACATCCCAGTGGCAATAAAAAAGGTTTTTGCAATAGATCCTAATGTGTAAATTAGGAAGATAAAACTGAGACTGGCTCCCATTAATACCGCATAGAGTCCAAACATCAATGCTAAGTTCCCTGAACTCATCTTTTCAAAACGAGCAGACATAAGCAATACAAATCCAATAGGAGCTAACATGACGATCCAACCCATGATGCTCATCCCACCGGTAGGAGAGATAAGTATCCCCATTAGACTGGGGCTTGAAGCAAAAAGAAATGCCGTAAAAGCTGATATTGCCAAGGCTATAGCCATCCATGAAAAAACGCCTGACATAAATGTCTTAGTTGTTTGAGCCATTTCCCGATTGACTCCTTGGTAACCCAAATAAGAATTTTGATTCTGATCAAACATAGCTAATATCTTTTGTTTTGGAGATTTTACTCAAAAATCGTGCGATTTTTTTAAATAGTCCCTGTTTTGCGATTTTTAATTGAGATTTATGCCAGTTTGGCACCAATCAGATGTATAAATTCTTCTCGAGTCTCTTTTCTGGTAAAAGCTCCTGTAAAATCGCTGGTAGTGGTGTAGGAGTTTTGTTTTTGAACGCCTCTCATGGCCATACAGAGATGTTTAGCTTCGATGACTACGGCCACTCCTAGCGGGTTTAAGGTGTTCTGAATGGCATCCTTAATTTGAGTGGTTAATCTTTCTTGGACTTGGAGTCTGCGGGCAAAAGCATCGACCACACGGGCAATCTTACTTAATCCGGTAATGTATCCATTTGGGATATAGGCTACATGCGCCTTGCCAATAAATGGGATCATATGGTGCTCACATAGGGAGTAAATCTCTATATCTTTTACAATGACCATTTGTTTGTAATCCTCTTTGAATCGTGCTGACATGAGGATAGCCTCAGGATCTAAATCATAACCATGGGTGAGGAACTGGATGGATTTGGCTACCCGTCTGGGGGTGTCTAACAGTCCCTCTCTCTCAGCGTCTTCACCGATTAGTTTTAGGATTTCTTTGTAGTGATAAGAGAGTTTTTCAATGGTTTCGTAATTGTAGACATCCATTTTCTTATAACCTTCCAATGAATTATCATCAATGACTTCTCTAATATATTTTTTGTCTTCCATCTTGCTTTGTATAATGATTAATGTATATGAGTTAACCCATGTACTCCACAAAGTTGTTTTCAGATTCTTCTAGTCTGACCTTATGAAGTATGGCTCCTAAGTTTTCTACCTCTTTATATAATTCATTCCAGATAGCTATTGCCAGCATTTCAGTGGAGGCAAAGTTGCCCTGCATAAAACTGACATCAAGATTTATGTTTTTGTGATCAACTTTATCAATTACCTTCTCTTTGATGATGGTACTGAGTGTTTTCAGATTGACAAGAAAACCGGTTTGCGGATTTACCTCTCCTTTTATTGTGATAAAGAGCTCGTAATTGTGTCCATGCCAATTTGGGTTCGAGCATTTTCCGAAGGTGGCTAAGTTTTCTTCATCGGTAAAATCTTCTCTAAAAAGGCGATGAGCGGCATTAAATCTCTCCCGACGGGTAATGTAAATCATGTTATGTGTTGCTGTTGCGCTTAAGTGTCTTAAGAAGGTGAGTGATCTCAAGGATACTGAAGCAGATGTAATAGACCAAGAATATCACTATAAACGGAACAGCATCAGGTTTGTTCAAGAGAGCATAAAGAGTAATGGCTATAAGATATGTGAGGAGTTTAATTCCGGTGGCTCCGATGAACCTATTAATAAATCGGTTTGGTTTTCCGTCAAGTCCTTTTAACAGGAATTTATGCATTAGGAGGGTGAAAATCATGATCAAAGCCAGCGCAAAAGGGGCTGCTGGCGAGATAATACCTTGCGGAAGAGTAAGCAGTAGGGTAACAGTGATTGCTGCTAACAGAATGGAAAGGATAAGAAGATTTCTGTTAAAGAGGAAGTTGGCTTGAACTGGCATAGATCTTATTTTTTTAAGAGGTCTTTGAGGGCAAAGTAGAGCGCCATGCCTACCCCAGATAGAGCTCCTATGACGGTTAGGATAGGGAATTTAAGAGTAAGCCATTGGTCAGCCTTTATCCCTAAAAAAGTTAATAGGAGGATTATGGCCAGCATTTGAAATCCAAGGGAGGAGTAGCGGGCGTAGTCCTTAAGCGGTTGTTTGTTTTTATTTTCCATTCGATGGCGGTGCTTGTGACACCATCGAGCATCGTCCATTGAAAGAGGCTCCCGGTTCAATAGCAAGCTTCCCTACTGTAATATCTCCGGTAACTTTGACTGTTCCTTTGAGTACAAGAAGTTCACTAACCACGATGGTAGCTTTGACAACTCCAGAGAAGTCACCATTACGGCATTCAATTTCTCCTTCAACGATGCCTGTTGGGCCAATTACTAGTTTCCCTTTGCAGGTAAGCTTGCCCTTGAGCTGTCCATCGATCCTTAGATCTCCATTCGTGTTTATATCTCCTTCAATCTCGGTACCTACGCCGAAAGTGTTGATAATGGGTGCTTCTGGGAGTGTGGTTTTTGACATTTCGCTGATACAGTTTAAATGAGATCTTTAGTTGAGTGATTATAGTATTTCTTAGTTTTTTCCAGGTGCTTTTTGATAGAACTTCTCAAAGAACTTCATGTAGTTATCAATATCACCGGATCTATAAAAGAGAGGATAGTTTTCACTTGAGATGACCATCACTGAGACCTTTTTTCCTTCGAACATTCCAGTAATGTAGGGGGTGTTTTGTAGGGTCTCAAAATAAAGCATCGCTTTGGCCGATGATTTAAAACGACCAATGTTAATGATCTCAGAATTGGAGCCATAGAGTACACTAGATACCGTTAGGTTTTCGCTAGTAAACGATTTGCTGTTTTGGTCTGATAGTCTAATCTTAAGTGCATTTACTTCAATTTCTGAAGGATTGACGATGATGAGCATATAATGCTCACTGTTTGCATTAAACTTATAGGGGGTATTTGCGACAATCGAATCGGGAGTCTGTTTTTGCTCCTCTAGCACAATTCCACCTGCTTTAAGTGCATCTGGATCTAGCTTACTTAACTTTTCTAAAATCGTCATGGCCTCTTTGGCAATGGGATCTCTCGGATATTTTCGAGCGATTCGTTGTAGATTAATGGCTAATGAGTCATTCGATTCTAATTTCCCCGACGAGAGGGCTTTTAACAGCTCAAAACGTGGAACCAAAGGATTTTTAGGATCTTGCTGAATAATCTGGTCACTATTCATTATTACGATGTAATACTGCTTTGCTTTAAAAGCATTATAGGTGTTCTCATAGAGAACCTCAGCTTGTTTCTCCTTTGCCTCCATCTCTTTAATATACTCAGGATCTCTGAGAATAAAGGCGTAGTCAGAGTTAGGGTAATTCTGAAGGATAATGTTCTTATAGATGAGCCCTTCTGGCTCCATGCCTAGTTTGGGATAGGAGGTAGCTAACATATAGCATGAGAGTAGATAGTGGCTGTTGAGCGTGGTATCGGGGTAACGAGTTACGAGCTCCTTAAAGGTGGCGGTCGAGTTAACTGAGTCTTTCAAACCTTCTCTGTAAATGAAGGCGGCCTGGTAAAGTGCTTCAACAATCAGTTTGTCTGACTTGAGCATGGCCTCAGGAGTTAATGGCAATTTTGACAGATACATATCTGGTGAATGTGGGTCGTTGGAAGGTTTTACTTTCCCTTCACCTTTTCCATCTTTACCAACAGCACTGTCTCCAGGTTGCCCGCCGGGTTGTTCAGGTGTTCCCTGATTATCGGCTACTACCTCCGTAACAGCCGACATCTCTTTATTGCTTAATCGCCATAAATCTTCCAATTTACGACGACCCCATTTTCGATTAAATTCACTAAATCCTTGGCTCATTGCGGCAGTGTTATAGAAGTACCAGCCCCCGGTTGTACTGGTTGGGTCTTTAAACCCACCCATATTTTGCCCACTCATAGCCATGTCATTTTGACGCGCTAATTCTTCTTCCTGCTTCTTTTTCTCCTCCTCTAATATTTTCGCAATGATACCTTGAATAATCGTCATCCTATCTGCCTCGGGCATCTTGGCGAGCTTTTGAAGACTATCCTGAGTGGTGATAACCTCCAGATTAGTGACCAACTGACCAAGTACCTTGGTTTTCTCTTCTAAGCTCTTATAGTGTTTGGCCTCTTTGGAGGTGGCAGAGAGCGTGGTATCATAATAGGCCCGAGCCATCGGATAGTTAGGTTTCTCGAAATAGAGATCGGCCAAGGTTACGGCCGATAGTGCTCGTTGAAAAGTATTGGACTTACTTTTGGCTACTGAAAGTCTGAGGCTCTCCATACCAGAAGTGGTGTCTTTATCTTTAAATTGAACCTCAGCAATGGCGTAATAGATTTGATCTAAGTAATCAATGTTCTTGGCATCCTCTGCCATTTTGTTAAGGGTCTCAATAATCTCTTTAGAATTGCCTTTGGTTGCATCATAACACTTGGCAATGTTTATCCTTGCATTAAACTCCATCTGGTAGGTGGGAGAGTGACGCACCACCTCTTTAAAAGATTGAGTAGCCTGATTTAGATCCCCTTTTGACATATAGATCTGACCCAAGATAAATCGTATACGGTTCTTCTCGTCCTTACTGTGGCTTTGAGTTTTGGCATTTAAGAGATGAGGCACAGCGTTATCATACATCTTTTGCATCAAGTAATGCTCAGCATATACTTTATTGAACATCACCATTAGTCGACGAGGTAGTATTCCTTTGTTAATTTGAACTTTAACCCGCTCTAAGTCGGTGGCCGATTTGCTATACTGTTCTAATTGATTGTTGGTATGGGCTAACCAGATTAATACCTCCCAGGTAATGTCACTGTTCTTGTATTTGTTGAGAATAAACTCAAAAGTATAACGGGCGCTACGATAATCTTGCTTAAGGAAGTAGGCTTTTCCGATCATGAAGTAGCTGTCATCAATCCAACGATTATACTCTTTTTTCCCAAAGTACATGGAATTGCGTTGAATTACCTTTGATCCTTTTTCAATGGCTCTTTCTGCTTTAGCCCCAACGGCTGCTGTCTCTTTTTTAGTTGGCGTCACAAAGACAGGCAGTATCTGAGTGTAATTGTCAGGAGTGCTTTTTTCAATGGTTGTAAAACCCTCTTTCAGGGCTTCATTCCCATTCCACCAAGTGTTATAGTGTGCAGTAAGATTATTATAGACCCTTCGGGTAAAAGAGTTTTTCTTATTAGAACATCCGGCTACCATGAGTAAACTCATGATGATAATAGACGGAAAAATCAGAATATGATGCTTTGTTTTCAATGGTACCACGTTAATTTCAACGTAATCAAACAGTGTGTAGAGGTTATTTGACCCAATGGATCTATATAATAACTCCTGTTACGCAAAAATATTTTATTTTTCTGAATCTGCCTTAGGCTTTCTTACCTTAAACAGTCACAATGTAATACCTACTCAGCCAAACTGTATAAAAATCTATACTCTATCGGGTATTTTTATTTATGGTAACCTATATGGTTCGGTTGATTTCAAGGTGCTAAAATACTGTCTTTTGCAATTACCTCTCCCTATCTTCTTCGCTCCCTCTCCATATGTTCTCCTCTAATTTTTAAGTGTACAGGTGAAATATAGAATTCTTTAGTTCGAATCAAAGATTTATAAGATGGATATCCTTGTTCAATTTTTTACCTATCTCGTTATCAAAAAGCTTGATTCTGGTATGACGAAGGTCAGTTAGTTATCTCTTATCTCTACCGTGTTTTGCGTTTAGTCACGACAAGAATATGGAGAGGAAGCGAAGGGGAAAGGGAGAGGTATTTTGTAGCTGCTGTTTTTTAAAGACTTACAGATTATTGTTGTGAAGGATGTTTCGTCTTTGTCTGATTGACCGTAATATTGGGTATGTTGGCACCTGTTTTGTAACTTTGCTGGTAAGACGGTCTTATTGTAAAGATTGTCTGCATAATGTGCCTCAAGAAATTAGTAACATCTGAAATAATGGATTTTAGTACCCTTGAGAATAAGAAGAGGTGGCAACGATTGATGGAGAAGATGCGTACGAAGTACCGTCTGGTCATCATGAACCACGATACTTATGAGCAGAAGATTTCGATTAGGCTTACCCGATGGAATGTCTTTATTATTTTGGGGGCGATAGCTATTATTTTAATCTTTTTAACCTCTTATCTAATTGCTTTTACTCCTCTTAGAGAGTATATTCCAGGATATGCCTCTGTAAATCTTTCCAGGGAGGTGTATGAGTTGCGATTAAGAAGTGATTCTATAGAGCGGGAAATCGAGGCTCGTGATCTGATGTTAAATAATATACGAAGTCTTTTTACGGGTACTCCTATTGTTACAGGCTTAAAGGATACTGCTCAATCTGCGGTTGTGAGTTATAAAGATATCCAAGATTCAAGGTCATCAGAAGACTCGGCTCTACGAAAACTCGTTGAGCAATCAGATAAATTCAGTCTTAGGCCAATGGCTGCTGCACCGGGGAATACTGTAGTTTCTCTTTCTTTGTTTAGTCCTGTCAAGGGTGTTGTGGTTGCAAAGTTCAATGCTGCTACTGGCCATTATGGGGTAGATATAGCTACCTCGAAAAATGAGGCGGTCAAGGCTGCACGAGAAGGGAGTATCATCTTTGCTGGTTGGAGTGTGGAGGCTGGGTATGTAATTATCATACAACATTCGGTTAATCAACTAACGGTATATAAACATAATTCTGCATTGTTAAAGAAGCAGGGTGATGTTGTAAAGGCAGGGGATCCAGTGGCTATTGTTGGGAACTCTGGTGATTACACTTCTGGCCCACATTTACATTTTGAATTATGGAACAATGGTGCTCCGATTGATCCGGAGCAATATATTCAATTTTAACTTTATGCCTAAACATCTGGCTATTTTAGGGTCGACAGGCTCCATTGGGACGCAAGCTCTTGAGGTTGTTCGGCAACATCCTGATCGGTTTGTGGTTGAGGTATTAACAGCTCGGAATTCGGTTGATCTACTGATAAAGCAAGCCATCGAATTTAAACCTAATGCGGTAGTTATTAGTAATGAATTGCACTACGGCAAACTTAGGACTGCCTTAGACCCTTATGATATAAAGGTCTTTGCCGGCGATAAGAGTGTGGCAGAGGTAGTGACTTTCGATACCGTTGATATGGTTTTAACTGCCCTTGTGGGCTATGCAGGATTACTTCCTACGTTAAAGGCTATTCAAAATGGTAAACATATTGCACTTGCAAATAAGGAGACGTTGGTTGTTGCCGGAGCTTTAGTGACAGAGGCAGCATTTAAGAATAAGGTGATGCTTTTACCTGTAGATTCAGAGCATTCTGCTATCTTTCAGTGTTTGGCTGGCGAACGGGTTAATAAGCCGGTAAAGTTAATTTTAACTGGAAGTGGAGGACCTTTTAGGACCTATTCTCAGGATATGTTTGAGAATATTACACCGCAGATGGCACTTAAACATCCAACATGGCAGATGGGGCCGAAGATCACGGTTGACTCGGCTTCGTTGATGAATAAAGGGTTAGAGGTGATAGAGGCACATTGGCTTTTCTCGATGAAACCACAAGATATTCAAGTGGTCATCCATCCACAAAGCATCGTTCACTCTGCTGTTGAGTTTGCCGATGGGTCTGTTAAAGCTCAACTGGGGCTTCCTGATATGCGACTGCCAATCAGATATGCACTTTCCTATCCAGAGCGACTGAACTCACCAGACCCTAAATTTGATTTCTTTAATTATTCTTCTTTGACCTTTGAGAAGCCTGATATAGTTAAATTTCGTAATCTTGCATTAGCTTTTAGATCAATAGATCAGGGGGGGAATATGCCTTGTGTTTTGAATGCCTCAAATGAAGTTGCCGTAAAGGCGTTCTTGACTGAACAGATCAGCTTCCCTGCTATGTCGGATCTTATTGAGGATTGTCTGAATAGTATGCCTTTTATCGATAGACCTAATCTTGAGCAAATTATTGAAACAGATAAGGAGACACGTCGTTGGGCAGAGGAGTGGCTTAAAAGTAAAAAGAGCCAACATTCTGTTTCTTCTTTTGTTGAATATAAAAATAACAACCAATAATTCCGTATGAATGTAATTATCATGGTGGCCCAGTTGATACTTGGCCTTTCAATTTTAGTGGTGCTGCATGAACTTGGTCATTTCTTGGCGGCTAGAGCTTTTGGTATTAGAGTCGAGAAGTTTTATCTCTTTTTTGATGCTTGGAACTTCAAACTCTTTAGCTTTAAGATCGGAGAAACTGAGTATGGCATGGGATGGCTTCCTTTAGGAGGGTATGTTAAGATTGCAGGTATGATTGATGAATCTATGGATAAGGAGCAGCTGAACAAGCCGGTTGAACCATATGAATTCCGTGCTAAACCTGCTTGGCAACGCCTTATTGTTATGATTGGGGGTGTAACGGTGAACCTTATCTTAGGAATCATCATTTTCGCCTTTATTCTTTTAAAATATGAGAAGGAGTACTTGCCTGTATCACAGGTTAACAGTGACGGGGTTTATGCTTCTGTTGCTGGATTAGACGCTGGTTTTAAATCAGGGGATAAGGTTATTGCTATAAATGGCGACGAGGTTACCCGTTTTAAGGATGTACAGTCTCTTCGCAATCTTTTTGGTTCGGTTTATACCGTCGAACGTGATGGCCAAAAGATGGATGTCACTATTCCAGATGATTTCTATAAATCAGAAGCAAAGAGTGTAAGAAATCGCTTTCTTGATGCCTCTAATTTCATGCCTGTTATTGATAGTGTACTTCCTGGTTTCCCTGCAGCAAAAGCTGGTTTGGAGAAAAGGGATAAGATGTTATCATTAAACGGTGCGCCTATTATATCTTATGGTGCCTTCCGCGACTCAATACTTGCAACTGCTGGCGATACCGCTTTCTTAACTGTTCTTAGAGGTTCTGATACAACAACGCTGAAAATAGCCGTTGATTCAATGGGGTTTATAGGTATAACAGCTAAGATCCCTTACAATGGAGAGAAATACACGTTTGGTAGCGCTATGCGGTTTGGTTTTAGCGATGCCATGGATATGCTTGTGATAAATGTCAAAGGACTAGGAAAGGTCTTTAGTGGCAAAGAGAAGGCTACTGATAGCATCCAAGGTCCAATTGGAATTGCACGTATCTATGGAAGTCAATGGGTTTGGTCGAAGTTCTGGTTTATTACCGGCTTGCTCTCCCTTGTGTTGGCCTTCATGAATATCTTACCTATTCCTGCCCTCGATGGGGGACACGTTGTATTCCTTTTCTGGGAGATCATCTCTGGGAAAAAACCTAGTGATAAATTCCTTGAGTATGCTCAAATCGTTGGTATGGTGATCCTCTTTGGTATCATGGCGTTTGCCGTTGGAAATGATATCTTGAAATTATTTTAGTTGACCAATAAAATCTCGATTAATGAACATGTTTTCTGAATATACCCGTACAGCCTCAGAATTGACCGAGCTGATTGAAAGGTTGAAATCTGACATTATCCCTACGGTTGAAGATTATAAATTAGCCCTGTCATGCATTGATTTAACCACCTTAAATGGAAATGATACCCATGAAAAGGTCGAAGCTTTATGTAAGCAGGCTATTGATTTTTATCAACCTGAAAAGGGGTTACCCGGAGTGGCTGCTGTCTGCGTATATCCCACTTTTGTTAGAACCGCAAAACGAGTCTTAAAAGAGACGGATATTCATGTGGCTGCCGTAGCGGGCGCTTTTCCTTCGGGGCAATCGCCTCTATTTGTTAAACTGGCTGAAGTGGCGTTTACTGTAGAAGAAGGAGCCGACGAAATTGATATGGTTCTATCTCGTGGGACTTTCCTAGAAGAGCGATTTGCAGAGGTCAGGGGTGAGGTCGAAGCAATAAAGTTAGCCTGTGGAGAGGCTCATCTTAAGGTAATCCTTGAGACCGGAGAGCTTGGCTCAGTAATAAACATTAGAAAGGCGTCAGAACTCGCCATTCAAGGTGGCGCTCATTTTATAAAAACTTCTACGGGTAAGATGAATCCGGCCGCTACGCCAGAGGCTATGTGGATTATGTGCGAAACCATTTTGGACTATTATCAAACAACTGGCAGAAAGATCGGAATTAAGCCTGCCGGAGGTATTGCAACCGCTGATGATGCATTATTATATCTTAATATCGTTCGCAATATCTTAGGTGAAGAGTGGCTTACTCCCGAACTGTTTAGATTAGGCGCCAGCCGTCTGGCAAATAATTTGGCTGAAAAAATATTAGGTTAGCTTAGTTTAGTTTTAAATATGATAGAAGATGAAAAGAGTACTTGGTTTTTTGGTTTTGGCTGCCATCTTAGTCTTCAGTGGCTGCGAAGAGGATGACACAGATATTACTGTAGATGATCGTACTGAGTTTGTAGGAACTTGGACTTGCACCGAAACCCCTACAAAATCTACAGATAACACCTATTCTGTTACGATCTCAAAAGATACGGAGGTTAGTAACAGAGTCTTTCTTACCAATTTCTTCCAACTCGGCCAAGATGTGGCTCCCTACGGAGTTGTTATCGGTTCTACGATCACTGTCCCAAGTCAAACTTTTGATACTTGGACTGTCTCAGGCTCTGGAGTTATCTCCGGTGGAAATAAAATTGTCTGGAGTTTGTATAAGGCGAATCAGTATAGTTATACGGCGATTTTTAATAAACAGTAGGCTTCTGGCTTCTGGCCACTGGCTTCTGGCTACTGGCTTCTGGCGGCCAGCAACCAGCCGCCAGCAGCTAGCAGCTAGCAGCCAGTAGCCAGCGGCTAGCCGCCAGCAGCCAGAAGCTTCTTGACTTGCTTTTCGGTACCTCGTGTATTATCTTAGTCAAAAAACTTATAGACAATGAACGACAAAGAGAAGCATGAGACTATCGGCGTGATTATTAAGAAAGAGACTTTAGCTCTTTACGAATCGCCTGTTAAGTATAGTGTTTTAATACTGGAATCTCAACACCCTTTTCCTGGATATTATAGTGCAGACTATTCCGAGAATCAAAAGCCACAGTTTTTGTTTTTTGTTCTTAAACCGATCACAGATTATGATGAGGATAACGTTATAAGGGCGACTCGTCGTGTAAAGCTGGCAACGAAAGTGGAGTTTGATGCAGCACCGGGTACACTCTCCTTGTTTAATCATAACTATCCATGTATAAGAGTTGATATGTGGAAACCAGAAGATCTTGGAGCGATTGTTTCAGCGTATGAGAAGGAAGGTCTTCTTTTTGTAAAACATCAGGATGTTCGTCCTTTTGAATCGATCATTCGAGTGAAGAAGTATATTGAAATGGAGAGGTTAGCTCCTGATGTTTGGAGAGATTGTAGGCACCACGAAATGAACTATCTTTTCGTTCCGGTTGATCTTACTTGGGAGTTATTTGAGGAGGCAACTCGGGTTGTCAAGAATAATTGTGATGACTCGTCATTTGATTCGGGGAAGGGATTTGTTTATGAAAAGGGAGGCTTGCAGGATTATATTCGTGTTTTTTCAAATAAAATAACTGCTGATGAGCTTATAAAGATCAGAGAGCTATACCTACGGGAGATTAGGAGCCTTCTTGATTAGTTTTAAATCATCATTAATCAGTAACTTTGCATACGCCGTAGGTACACCCTCGGCGTTTTTTTATTCAATGAAGATTGTTATGACTCATCCTAAGAATATCTCCATCAATGATTATGATTATCCGCTTCCAGAAGAAAGGATTGCCAACTATCCTGTAGAGCCGCGTGATTCATCTAGGTTAATGGTAACCTATGGTGCAAAAGGAGTGATTGAATCTACCTCGTTCAGGAATATAGTGGATTATTTACCTTCTGATGGACTTTTGGTAGTCAATGAAACAAAAGTTGTCAGAGCGCGATTGATTTTTTATCGTGAGACAGGGGCTAGAGTTGAAATTTTTTGTCTTAATCCGATTGATCCGGTTGAGATAACGAGTTCATTCGATTCTAGAGGTCGATGTGTTTGGAAAGCTTTTGTTGGCAATGCAAAGCGATGGAAAGAGACATACTTAACCATGTCGGGTACTGTCAATGGAGAGGCGATTACATTAAAAGCACGGCAGTGTGGGGATGCGGGTGAAGCGCGGTTAGTGGAGTTTACTTGGGAGCCACGCTCCTATTCATTTGCAGAGGTTTTGGAGTCAATGGGGAGAGTACCATTGCCCCCTTATATACATCGAGACGCCGAGGAGGGAGATTCTGTCAAATATCAAACCATATTTGCACGTCAGGATGGGTCTGTTGCAGCACCAACAGCTGGTTTGCATTTCTCCTCTGATGTGTTGAATAGGTTGACGAATAAAGGATATGATACCTTAAGATTGATTCTCCATGTTGGTGCGGGTACCTTTAAACCGGTAACGGCTGAATCTATGCAGGATCATACCATGCATTCAGAGAAAGTGATAATAACCTCCGAGAAGGTCTCTTTTCTGTTAGAAAATCTTCACAGACCCAGAATTGTAGTAGGAACGACCTCTGTAAGGTCTTTAGAGAGTTTATACTGGTTTGGGGTGAAGATTCTTCAGGAAGGACTTCAGGCAAATTTTGTAATAGATCAATGGTATCCTTATTCTGGTGCAGGCGATAACATCTCTATTGTAGAGTCTTTATCAGCCGTAAAAGAGTGGTTGAGTGTTGAGAACCGCTCACATATAGAGGGTGAAACGCAATTATTGATTGCCCCGGGTTACCAGTTTAAATTAACCGATATTCTTGTTACAAATTTCCATCAACCTAAGTCTACACTTCTGCTATTGGTAGCCGCCTTCTCGGGTCAAATATGGAGAGAGACATACAGGAAGGCGCTTGAAGAGCAGTTTCGTTTTTTAAGTTATGGTGATGCATGCCTCTTCTTCCCATGTTGAATTTTCGATATGTGCGTGTAATCATCCATGTTATTATTTACATTTGCAATAAAGAGTGTCAATATTAAAAACATATCATAATGACTTCTATACTATTGGGCATCTTAGGTGGAAATGAATGGATTCTGATCATTGTAGTTATCTTGCTTCTTTTTGGCGGAAGAAAGATCCCTGAACTCATGAGCGGACTTGGTAAAGGGGTTAAGAGCTTTAAGGATGGGATGAACGGAAACGATCAGGAGAAGAAAGAGGATAATTCAACTCAGCCTAAGCAGTAATTTATCCTTGAAGAATGGATAAAGTTTCTGCTGTCATACTAGCAGGGGGTAAGAGCCTGCGAATGGGGTGTGATAAGGGGCAGATGTGCTTCAAAAGGAAACCAATGCTGGATTACTCTCTAGAGGTAGTTAGCAAGGTTACAGATGATGTTTTAATATCTAGCTCAAATAGCTTGCATAATAGGCCGGGCTGTCGGATGGTTGAGGATGTTTATCCCAATTGTGGTCCAGCTTCCGGAATCCACGCAGCATTAACCTCTGCAAAACATCCCTGGCTATGGGTTGTGTCGGCTGATATGCCATTTCTATCGATTAATATCTTTGATCAGATGTTTATCAGAAGAAAGAGTCATGGAGCCGTTGTCCCTCGTTGGAATGATGGTAAAATGGAGCCTCTTTGTGCCCTGTATCATAGATCGTCTCTAGGGGTCATTGACAAGGCCTTGAGCAGTGGGGTATATAAGATGCAGACCATAATCGAATCCATCCATCCCCGGTGGCTTTACATAGAAGAACATCCTTGGATGATCGCTAGTCGTTGTTTTTTTAACATAAACACCCAGGATGATCTATATGATGCCTTGGTTGAGCCTGATTTAGGATAATTATGGGCAGGTTATAGGCTATATTTGTTTTGTTAAAGATCGTTTGTCTTTAATGGTAATAGCTAACAACATGAACAGAGGATATTCAAAATGGATAACAGCCGCAATAACCCTGGCGTTGCTGATCTTAATTTTCATTTTCTTTAGTGAGATTGTATGGTATATTTTAATTGCAGCAGTGTTGGCATTTCTGGGAAACCCCATTGTAACATTGCTTTCAAAAATTAAGATTAAAGGTAAAGAGTTGCCCGATGGTTTGAAGGCTGCATTGACTCTATTAGGGATGTCAGTATTCTTTATGGGGATCATTGCGGTGTTTCTTCCTCTAATAGCCTCTCAAGCAAAGATGATCTCTTCGATTAATCCTGATGATGTAAGGCGAGCACTGACTTCGTTTACCGAGCATCTTGAGTTTTGGTTGCATGAGAACCAGATCCTAAAACAAGATCAAAAACTGGCTGATGTTCTTCTTGAGGAGGTCAAGCCTCTGATCGGAGCGGCAACTTTCTCTTCCCTGTTTAGTAATATTGCCTCGTTTATGGGCTCATTATTTATGGGTTTCTTCTCGGTTTTGTTTATAACCTTTTTCTTTCTTAAAGACCAAAATCTTTTTGTTAAGATTATTCTCCTTTTTGTTCGAGACGACTCTGAGCGGAAGGTCTTGTCGGTGTTAAGTCGCACTCGGGGTCTGTTGGAGAGGTATTTTACCGGGTTGTTAATTCAATTGTCAACAATGGCTACCATGATTTCTTTAGGCTTGTGGATGTTAGGTGTTCCGAATGCCTTACTAATTGGTACATTTGGAGGGATGCTTAATGTTATTCCCTATATTGGCCCCATCATTGGCATGACCACAGGAATCATTCTTACCTCATTGGGTATGGCCGGTATAGGAGAATATAGTTTAATCCTTCCGTTTGTATTAAAGGTGGCAGGGGTCTTTCTAAGTGCCAATCTGATCGATAATATTCTTCTGCAACCGTTGATCTTTTCTACTTCGGTTAAAGCACATCCACTTGAGATTTTTGTTGTGATAATCATGGCAGGTACTATGGGGGGTGTAGTAGGAATGATTTTGGCAATACCTGTATATACGATAATAAGGGTGGCAGGACAAGAATATTTGGGAGCATTTCCTGTAATTGGTAAATTAACCCGTCATATTGATAAGGAATGAGAATCTCAATCTATACGATTTCATACTATAGAAGCCTTTTTAGAGCATTGACTTTAAATAAAGTGTGGAATTTTATTTTGCTAAAGGTCAGTTTTTACTTATCAAGGCTACTTAGGCGATCAATCCATTGGGGACGGCCAGCTTTTCTATCTGCTGAACCCACTACCGTTTGTAACTTGGGCTGTCCGGAATGTCCTTCAGGATTAAAGGCTTTTAGTAGGCCTACAGGGAGCATGGATCTTGAGATGTTTGGTAGGCTGATGAGTCAGACCAAAGAGCATTTGATTTATTTGATATTATATTTTCAGGGAGAGCCTTATTTAAATCCGCTATTTGGGGAGATGGTCAAAAGAGCGAAGGCGAAGAATATTGTTACTGCCACTAGTACGAATGGTCATTACCTAACCGAACGGTATGCAAGAATTACGGTGGAGTCAGGTTTGGATGAGTTGATTATATCGTTAGATGGGATAGATCAACAGACGTATTCGTATTATAGAAGGGGAGGTGATTTGGAGCGTGTTTTGGAAGGGATAAAGACTCTTATTAGAGTCAGAAAGGAGATGAAGGCTACCCATCCGTTTATTCATCTTCAATTTATTGTGATGAAACAGAATGAACATCAGATACCCGGGTTTTTAAAGCTATCTAGGGAGTTGGGTGTTGATCGGGCCGTACTTAAGTCGGCTCAGATATATAGTGAAGAGGATCAGAATAGTATACTTCCGGAGAATAGCAGTAGAAAGCGATATCATAAAGATAGCCAGGGGGTTCTTCATCAGATAACTCCCTTACGTAAGCGATGCTGGAGAATGTGGCATGGGGCGGTTGTTACCTGGGATGGTCGGATGGTTCCGTGTTGTTACGATAAAGATGCCCATTACCAGATGGGAGCCCTGGATTCTCAATCATTAGATGAGATTTGGCGCAGTGAGAGATATAGGTCTTTTAGAAATAGGATACTAAAAGACCGAGAGTCGATTGATATTTGCAGGAATTGCGGAGAATAAGATGTCTTAGGAGTACTCTACTTATTGGTATTTCTATCCGACATTAAATCATCGAGTACATCGTCGATGACAATCATCCCTTGAAGTGCTCCATCTTTATCTGTAACGGGAACCGCTAAAAGATTATATTTCGAGATCCCTTCGGCAATCTCGCTAATTCTTTCTTCGTCAAGAAGTGAGAATTTGACGGAATGCATGATATCTGAGAGCTGCTTTTCTTTGGGATGAATCAATAGATCTCTAAGAGTGAAGATGCCTTTAAGGATGTGGTCATTATCGGTGACGAAGAGGGTATATAGTTCTTGATGCTCTGGGAGGTTGCTACTGATATAATTTAATACAGATTCAATAGAGTCAGTGGGTCGAAACTCAAGGAAGTCGACAGTCATAAGACTTCCGGCAGTGTTTTTTGCATATCCTAAAAGCTCTCTGACTTCCATTGAGCTATCAGGCTCCATCTCGTTCAATAGTTTCTCAGCCTGATTACTGTCCATTGAGTCAAGAATATCTGCAACCTCATCGGCGGGCATTTTCTCTAATACATCAGCCATTTTATGGACAGGGAGACTTTCGATGATTTGTAATTGGGCTTCGGGTTCTAACTCTTCAAGAACATCGGCGGCCCTCTCTTCATCGAGAGCAGAGAAGAGTTCGGTCATGCCTCTTTTCCCAAGGTCTTCAATGATGTCAGCTAAGTCAGATGGATGGAGAGTGTGTAGACGGGAGAAGTTTTCTGATAATCGAATCTTTAGGTTGTTGAAATCTATGGCTTCAACATCTTCCCACAGAATAAAACGAGAAGGGATGGTTAAATGTAAGAAGGATGATATAGACTTGGCCCATTTCACGATGCCCATCCTTCTTAATGTTCCTTCCATTCCAATCTCAACAGCAACGACAAAGGTGGCTGAAGGAAGCGAAACCAGACGAAGATCGTTAACTTTGACCAGCTTACTTCCATTCAAATCAACTATTTGCTTATTTAGTATAGCCTCTTCGAGGGCGTAACAACGCTTTCTTGATTCATCATCCAGCTTTTTGGTCTTGGTCAATGTAATGGTAAGATGTCCGCTCTCTTTTGATAAAACGATAGCGGTAAAATCGAAAATCTCTCTTCCTTCTCCCGTTTTTACAACGATTCCTTTTACAACGGGACGATTAGTCCATACATCGATTTGAAGGTTTTCCGCTAATAAGTCTTTAATGATTCCAATTTTCCGGCCGTTAAGATCTTTAAGTACGGCACCGCGGATGCGGTTGAAGTAAAATGTGGTTATGGGTGTCATAAACCTCCTCCTATGTTTAGTTCCAACTGAGGTTAACCCATAATCAAAAGGGCTGCCTCTAATCCAGTTTATTTATGTAAGGGGGTAACCCCGCAGGTCCTTCGTCCATTTTAAATCTTATTTTTTGAACCTTACAAAGGTAGGTCTAATTATTCATAGAATTTTACTTAGTTTTTACTTTTTAAGTGGCTTTTTGGGCAAAAAAAAGGGCAACCTGATTAGGAAGCCCTTTTATGATAAAGTATAGAAACTGATTAAACAGTCATGATGTCTTTTTCTTTTGCTTCGAAAGATTTATCTACTCTTTCGATATAACCATCTGTAGCTTTTTGGATCTCTTCTTCAAGTTTTGCGATTTCATCTTCAGGAACGCCGTCTTTTTTTAGTTTTTTTGCAGTCTCCATAGCAATACGACGGATGTTTCTGATGCTGACTTTTGTGTTTTCAGCCTCGGTTTTAGCTTGTTTAACAAGACCTTTACGTCTTTCTTCTGTTAAAGGGGGAACCTGAATACGAAGGATCTCCCCGTTATTTTGAGGATTAAATCCTAAGTTAGCCGCCATTATTGCTTTTTCAATAGGGGCAAGCATGTTTTTTTCCCAAGGCTGAACAATGATTTGCCGTGGGTCGGGTGAACCAATGTTTGCTACTTTATCAATAGCGGTCATTGATCCATAGTAATCAACTTTTACACCGTCTAACATTTGGGGACTGGCTTTTCCAGCCCTGATTTTCTGAAATTCTTTTTCAAGATGCACAAGAGTATTTTGCATTCCCTCTTTAGCCTCCTCCAGACAAAATTCGCTTTCTTCTGTCATAATAACACTATAGTTAATGATTTGCCAGTTGCAAAAATACTCTATTTGGCTTAATTGGTCAAATAGATTCGTGTCTCAGTTTGAATTGGTCATCATGATGGTGTAATAAACAACCTGCTAAGAAGCCTCATCATTCTTGTAAGTTTCATAAATTTGACATTAAAAAGACTATGTTTATTAAACGCCAAATTCCAAACCTTCTTACTATAGGGAATCTGCTTTGCGGTACGATAGCCATTATGTTTGTCCTGTCAGGAGATATCAAGACTGCAGCGGTTTTGATTGTTATTGCTGCTATTCTTGATTTTTTTGATGGGTTTGTTGCTCGGCTTCTTAATGTTCAAGGGCCATTGGGAAAGGAGTTGGATTCATTGGCTGATGTTGTCTCTTTTGGGGTTGTTCCTGCCTATATTGTTTATCAGATGCAAATGGGAATTGTTTCTGAGTGGAGTGAAGGTATTTTGAAGCAATACTTACCCTATACAGGACTTCTCTTAGCTGGTTTTGCTGCTTATCGTTTGGCAAAATTTAATATTGATGAGCGTCAGAGTTACGGTTTTCTTGGATTGCCTACACCTGCAATGGCTCTATTTTTTATCTCTTTAGGAACTGTTGAATCGTTGACAAATGGGGAGCTTCCACAGTTTATGAGTCTAATAGTTACCTCCCCATGGGTGATGTTAGCTTTAACCTCACTTTTTAGTCTCTTGATGATATCTGAGTTACCATTGATTGCGATGAAGTTTAAGGGTTTTCAGATAAAGGGCAATGAATTCAGGTATACTTTAATCATTGGGTTTATTCTACTGCCGCTGATTCTTGGATGGGTTGCATTACCCTTCTTTATAATCTGGTATCTGTTGATTTCTTTAGTTGCTAATATTATAAGTAAAGGGTCAAATTGATTTAGATGACCAATAAAACATTGCTATCTTTTGGAGTTGTTACTCCTGTTGTGTTTTCCTATGCCATTGCCACTCCATGGAGTTGTAGGCTTACCTTTTATGTTGTTGATTTTCTCACCTCTAGTAGCGCTTACAGTTTGGAGAGGCGAGAGAGATTATTTAAAGATCTCTCTGATAGCCTTAGGTAGTCTCTGCTTTTTAGGGTTAGCTTTTTTAGTCTATTTTCCTGATATATTAAGTCAGAATTTTGGATTGAAACAGCGTTTTTTGTACGTAGGCTGGACGATCTGGTCAGTTGGACTGACTTTTGTTTTTATTAAGGATATTAACAGAAAGTTGTTGAAGGATCATGTAAATATCTAATATCTTATCGGTTTTGATAAAAAAAGACTCTATGTTTAGGGCATAGAGTCTTTTAAGATTAATAAACAGATAATAGTTCTTTACTTTCTAAGCTCAAAGTTTTGACCTAAATAGACCTTTCTGACATGCTCATCAGCGGCAAGTTCTTCGGCCGTACCGGCTTTTAAGACAGAACCTTCGAAGAGGAGGTATGCTCGGTCAGTAATGGTGAGGGTTTCGTGTACGTTATGGTCGGTTATAAGAACGCCGATGTTTTTATCTTTAAGTTTAGAGACGATGGCTTGGATATCTTCCACAGCGATAGGGTCGACACCGGCGAAAGGTTCGTCGAGAAGGATAAATTTAGGATCGACCGCTAAAGCACGAGCTATTTCAGTTCTTCTCCTCTCTCCACCAGAGAGTTGAATGCCTTTGCTTTTACGTACATGGTGTAGATTAAATTCATCGATGAGTTGTTCGACACGCTCACTTTGAGCTTGTTTTGATAGTTTGGTGAATTCTAGAACAGATCTGATGTTATCTTCAACACTGAGATCTCTGAATACGGAAGCCTCTTGAGCAAGATAACCAATACCTCGTTGAGCTCTTTTGTACATCGGTTCAGAAGTAATATCGGTTTCTCCGAGGAATACTTTTCCATCGAGAGGTTTAATAAGCCCGACAATCATATAAAAAGAGGTTGTCTTCCCGGCTCCATTGGGGCCAAGAAGTCCAACGATTTCACCTTGTTCAACCTCCACAGAGACATGGTTCACTACCGTTCTTTGGCGGTATTTTTTGACAAGATTTTCAGTTCTTAGTATCATGCTTATTTGTTAGTAAGGTCTTCCCAAAACTCAATAGCGCGACGAGTGTGGGGGATGACGATTGTGCCGCCAACTAAATTGGCTATTCCGAATATTTCAAAGAGTTGTTCTGTGGTAAGCCCTAACTTATGGCATTGAATGAGATGATATCTGATGCAGTCATCACAACGAAGAACCATTGAAGAGACCAGCCCTAGCATCTCTTTTGTAAGCGCATCAATAGCACCTCCCTCATAGGCTAACGTGTCAACTCCATAAATTCGCTTGATAACTTTGTTATTAGGCGCACTCATGATCTTTTCATTCATGCGTGTGCGATAATCATTATACTGATCAACAAGCTGTCCCATAGTATTTGTATTTATCAGATTATTCCTTCTTTTAGGATGTCATGAAGGTGGATAACACCTAAATAGTCACCGTTATCAACAACGAGT
>JACCEE010688875.1_pt1 | contig 22496 bp, 29 predicted proteins | sample 7449931 | NCBI WGS metagenome assembly JACCEE01 (sample SAMN15323457, study PRJNA562643) | freshwater metagenome | isolation source: river surface water | place: USA:Blue River Watershed | collected 2017-08-19 | reverse complement strand
TCTATATTAATATTATTTTATTCAATAATATTGTGTTTATGTGACAAACTAAGTCTAATTTAGGCGTGCTACCTTTACACCATCAATCAAGATTAAATTATATCATGAATTTAATTTTTTTTTCAAACTTATTTAAATATAAATTTGTGCTATAATTTCAATAATTCAAAAATAAGGAAACTTGTGGAATATAAAATTTTTGTAGATGCTGATGCCATTCCATCTAAAATTCGTGAAGTCATTATTCGTTATTCCAAACGAACAGAAAATCACACCTTATTTGTCAGTAATCATTTCTTTAAGATGTCCAAGCATCTTTTCGTTGAACAAGTTTTTGTAGAAAAACAAATTGACCAAGCAGACAATCATATTGTCTCATTAATCCAACCAAAATCTCTTGTAATCACACAAGATCTTCTTTTGGCAAAACAAGCATTGGAAAAAGGTGGAAAGGTTCTTAATCAGTATGGTGAAGAAATTACTCTAGCAACTGTTAATGAAAAACTTTCTTTTAGGGAGTTTTATTCTCAAATGAGAGATATGAGTACAGAAACTAATGCCAATCAAAAGCCCTACACAAATAAGGATTTAGAAAAATTCTCTAACTCTCTAAATAACTGGAAATGGTAAGTGTATAGCATCAATGGTTTACACCCATTATCTTTAACCCATAATTGGGTAGCTACACTTAAAATATTTAATCAATAATCAACTAAGCTCTCTATCTTCTATGAAAGCTGGAATAGGCTTTCTCTTAAACCTTGTTTGATTATATCTATTTACAATTTTTTCTTCAATATCTACAGGAATATCTTTACCTTCCAAGAAATCATCTAAATAGTCGTAAGGAAAACCAAAACCCTCATCATCTAACTTACCCGGCTTTAATTCTTCCAAATCTGCGGTTGGTGCCTTACTCCAAATTCTTTCACTAGCTCCCAACTCTTTTGCCATTTGTCGAATTTGTCTTTTATTTAAACCGTTTAAAACTGTTAAATCACAAGCACCGTCCCCATGTAATGTGAAGAATCCCATAACTGCTTCAGCATTATGATCAGTTCCAACAACCAACCCCTGATAAATAGCCGCTGCATGATACTGAGCAATCATTCTTAATCTCGCTTTGATATTACCTTTATGAAAATCAATATCTTCTTCAAAAATAGCACCACCAAAATCTTGGTATTGGCTAATTAGTTGAGAACTTAAATCATTAGCGGCTGACCCCACATTAACAGTTAATGTTCTATTTGGCTTAATAAACTTCAATGCTTCTTGTGCATCTGATTCATCAAACTGAACGTTTGCTGGTAATCTCATAGCAATGAAATTACAAATATAACCTTCTTGTGTTAACTCATCTACGGCTATTTGGCATAGTTTGCCAGTCAAAGTTGAATCTACACCACCACTAATTCCTAGAACATATGCTTTTCTTCCAGAATCTTTTAAAAATTTCTTTAAATAATCAATTCTATCTCTAATGGATTTTTTTAAATTAAAATATTTTTCAGAGTAGACACCATATTTAAATTGAATTTCTCTTCTAACTAAATTATAGTCATTTGTTCCATGTTTTAAATAAGTCATCTTATCCTCTTTTAAATTATCCCTGGTTACATTCTCCAGGTTGGTATTACGTCACCAATGTAGCTAATACGTTAACCCAAGTCCTTTACAGGTGCCTGCTACGGCTGTTGTGGAGGGTTAAAATCCACCATTACTTTCACCTTTCGGCTTCAGTAAAAAATTGGCTTTAGGACTCCTTCAGTTACCTCTATTCCCCGTGAATAGAACCAATGAATGAATTATAACAAAAAAAACCTTAAAAAATCAATAAATAAAGTTAATCAATCTGTTTTTTGTAATTGTTCCACCAAAAATTCCAACTCTTTATTAAGTCTTTTAACCTTGTCTGTGATATTATTTTTATCTTTAAAATAAACAATATTATATTTTTCTTCTCCATAAAAAAACTCAAACAAAGCAAGGCTGTTTGAAAACTTCATAATCAACTTTACATTTTCTTTTTTGTCCAACAAATCAGCAAAAAATTGATTCTTAACCTTCATCTTTGGCTCTTTTTGCTTATCTACTAAAGTATATTTCTCAATGTTTGTAATTATTTTTCTACGAAGACTAAAAAACAAAATATCATCTTTATTTCTTACAAAATATTGATCTTCATTGATTTGCTTGTGTTGATCATTGTCTATCAACATTTGAATAGTATCTTCACAACCAACAAGCTTTTTATTAACCTTCTGAACCACCTCTGGAGCCAAGAATCTTTCAATAGAATCGCTATAATTATCATAAGCTTGTAATACTTTTTCTTTAAAGATTTCTTCTTTCTTTTTCTTTTCAGAAAACTTTTGATGTGCAACTGTAGGCACATAACCGTTAGGCATGACAGTGATAACTCTAAAAATTTTATCTGAACGATTTTTTGCCATAACAAAAACAAGAGATTCGTTTTTCAGTTCTAATAATTTATAGTCAGAGTCAAACCCATGCTTTTCATACAACTTAAACATAAAGTTTGTATTGTTTAAGAAAGAATTATTTTCTTTGGCTTCAAAAATTAACTTTTCAAACAATGGGAAGAAAGCAATCAAGTCATTTTTGTTTGTTTTTGGACTTGAGTTGAAATCTTTACATAAATGGGGAAATCTCTCTTGCAAGCGTTTGATAGCATGCTTAGTTAAGACAAAGTTCACGATTTTTCCTTTAGGACTTGTGGTTGGGAGTGATGGAAGAACACCAACACTAAACAAGCCTATATTATAACATGAAGTTTTTTATTTTATTTAATTTCCAACAAAAAAAACAAATTGTTACAACTTGAAATACACTTTGATGCTAATTACTTCAAGTCCATTTTTGAAAAATAAATGTGAGCTTTCCACTCACTCGCTGGTTTGCCAACACCGTTCAGTTGTCTAACAATTAAGCAGATTGATTACTGCACCCTTACAGGCAGAGGTAGCCACAGACTATTGCGATAATGTCTTAACCACCTGGGCATATGGGCATTATCACTCATATTGAAATGTATTGTCAGTGCTTGAACCTATGGTAGCCCTACTCTTCCTGGCTGGTCCTTGCTCTGTCTAGAGTTGGCAAGTATTTCAGTTGTTCCAGTGTAGCTACTCAATACACTTCAATATGGGCTTACAACTTCAGACTTTCACTGCTTTCTCCATATCAGACGCTGTAATCATCTGCGAGAAATTTGGTTAGCTAACCATATAAAAACACATTGCTTTTCCTACTTATTTATTTAATGTGGTTCGTAGCCCCCACTTTGCAATATGTTTTTATATGGCTTGTGGGTTTTTACCACACCTGAACCTTATTCCACCACTACCGCACTTTTCAGTGTTGTCTTTCAAATGTAGATTTATGTGGCGATTCCGTGCATTCTCATTACACTATACCATATTAAAGCATACTAATAAACATTGACCAAAAGCAGTGCGAAATGGTTGCAAACTAATACACTTTAATATATTGAGTAACCTAGGCTCTTCATTACTCTGTGCTGAACCCGCCCATTTCATAGACCATATAGCCCAATCAACTGTCAGCATAGTAAGGAACTGTGTTATAGACTCCCGCGCGCTTTTCCCTTATGGATTGATTACCATATAGAAACATACTAGTGTTTTTCACTAAACTACAACTTGACTGGACTTGACCAGTGACTCTAATATGTTTTTATATGGCTGGTCTTTGTTGTATCACTTGGCTCTATGCAGTATGTAGCAATTGGTTGATCTCCAATATTTGCCTGAGCTTCTCACCCAACTACACCCTTTCAGGATTTGCACCTTTCAAGAACGGATATTCTGAGTACCCATCTTTAACAGCGACCATCTACCATATTGAAATATACTGCTCTCAAAAATGAGCTAGCTAAAAGCTAATCACACACAATATACTTCAATATGGTGCCCCCAGCGGGACTCGAACCCGCAAAATTCTGATTTTGAGTCAGACACGTATACCAATTCCATCACAGGGGCAAAATTTTATTATTAAATTTTAAAAGAGCTTTTGTTCTCAATGTGTTTATTATACATGATTTTTTGTTCTGTACAACTATTTTTAGAAAAAAACCTTAAAAAAATCAAGACTTTTTATGCCTCACCACGGAAGGTTACACGACAACGACCAGGACCACCAAATTGGGCTTGTGCAATTCTTACTGCCATATCAGGATATTGTGCTTGAACCACAGTCTCAAACTGCTGTGATGTATTTGACATCCAAGCACCTTGACCACCCATTGTTGAATCGTATCCACCATAGTATTCACCAATTTCTACATAAACTCTATAAGATTTTAAATTCATATAACCACCTTTTACAAGATATATTATTTTTAATCAACCACATATTAAAGTCAAATAATTACTCTATTTTACTCCATTTATAACCTTTGGACTGTAAACATAATTTTAAATCAGAATCTCTTTCTTTTTCATTCACATCTCTACTTTGATAAACAGCATCTACAAATCGTGTTTCTACTAATACACAATCTCTTGCCATTACATCTCTAACATCGCAAGTCATCTTATTGTTAACAGTTTTACAATTATAAGTTTCTTGTTTTTTTATGTTTCTACAGCTTTGATGAGCAGGAATAATTTTTGATGGCTCAGTCATTTCTGTTATGATTTTCTTTGGATATTTTTTATAAGAAGAATCTTGGCAATACTGCTGATCCAAACTTATCTGAGAATCAGTTTTTCCTTCAGGGGCAATCCAACCATAAGTTGAACAGCCACTCAAAAATAGAACAAAAGCTAATGACAATATTTTTTTCATTTATCTACACTAATTGTTTGAAGTTTTCCTTCCATAGCAAAAACCTCTTGTTTTTCATTTTCTTTCTTATTTAAATATACTTCTCTAAATGCCATATATATGAACAAAGATACAAATGGCATAACTATAGGTAGCAATATAATAAATGTTAGTAATGGAGCAGCCAATAAAACAAAAGGCATTGTTATATTTTTAAACAATCCTAATTTGGGATTAATTCTAAACCCTTTTTGAGAAAGCATTCCAGCTTCTTCATATCCACCTAAATTAAATTGTCTTACAGCAGGAAAAGAAAATAATTTATTAGATGTGCTAGCAACAATTAATCCCCAAAAAACCAATTGATTCATTAATATGAAATTATCGTAAATGAAAGTTATAAATTCCCCACCTTCAATTATAGGTTTTTGGGCTTCTGAATTACTGGAAACCATTGTGCTTAATAAGGCAATAATGCTTATCATTACAACAATAAACATAAAATTATCAAACAAGAATGTTTTAGCATGACGGAATGTTATTCTTAGTTGCTTAAATATATTAAATTCACCAGTTGTTCCATAATCTGTATTTGCTGCTAATTCCATACCAAAGAAAACAAGCCATAAACCAAACACAATTTTAGCAAAGACCCCCACAATTACAAAAGCATGTTTAGGAGCAGATTGAGCAAACAATTCCAAGACTGAGTTAAGAAAAATGCTCACAACAAAAATAATTGTAATGTAAAAAATCCAAGAGGTTATATCCTTCAGAATTAGTTGTAAACTATTCTTAAAAAATCTCTTAACAAATCCGTCTTCAATGGTTCTTGGCTCTATTAACATAAAATGTTCCTTTTTGAGAATTATAACTTATTTTTCAAAAAAAATCCACATTATGATACTACCCATCTATCATTCTTAGGGGAATGCCATTAGAATTCATACATTTTAGGTAATAAAACACCCTTGAATTATTATTTTCATCCACTTCTATGAAACTTCCATCGTAAGCTCTAATTTTATCAATTTTGGGCGGAAAATTCTTATTGGATTGCTCCTTACAAATAATATCAAACTTTTTAAAAGTTTCTTCTTCATTTAACTGCTCTTTTATTTGCACTGACGAACAGGCAGTAAGTATAAATGCTGAAATAAAAAGTATTACTTTTTTCATATTTTACTCCTTTTATTTAGATTTCTTTTATGAGGTAAATCCTCTTTTAATTTTTGAGATAACAATAGTTTATCTGAATAGTTCAAATCCTCAAAAAGCATTCCAAAATTGTATTTATTTTGAAGTGTCTCTTCCCTCTCTTTAATTTTTTCAACCATTAAATCAATAGTAGATTTTCCAACCTTATAAACTTTATTATCTAATTCCTCGTTTTTTCCTTTGATTTCTTCTATCCAATTTTCCAATAAACTTCTAATTAAATCAACCTTTTTAATTAGATCAAAAATCTTCATATCCAAATGAGATATATTTTGCGGGGCATTCATATCTTTCGTTATTGTTTCCAGTGCTAATGTGTGAATAGAATCTCCATCGTTATTTATTTGTTTAAAATTAAATCCATCCTCATTATTTCTCATTAGCATTTGAATAACATTTAATTGTCCACGATTTCTTGCCAACTTTAATATAGCACTTTCATTATTAATATCTACACGATTTACATCACCATTAAAAATTTTAAATCCTTTCATTTTTGAATTTGAAAGCGAAAACTTATAGTCAGCAAAAAATCTCATTAAAGCAGTTTGTTCTAAATCTTTATTCCAAACCAATTCAATAGAATATTCTGGATTTTTAGGCTGAACCCTAAAATCAAATGGATTTCCTGTATATCTGCTAATTAAATGAGATGTAAATGTTTCAAAATTAATTTTTGAACTGTTTTTGCTTAAGACAAATTTATTTTCTAAAATAAACTTTTCTTCTTCTGTGAGTATGTGTTCTATTATTTTCATTCTATTATCTTAATCTATCTATCTTTTAAATCAACTTGACTTTATTTTATAACCTAATCAAAATGGTCTTTCAAATGAAAGGCTATTATGAAAGTTAATGATTTTTGTTCTATATTAGAAACTGAAATGGAAGATTCTCAAAACATTAATATATCAGTAACTAAAGCCAAAGGTATTATAACACTTTTTTGGTCAACAACATTCATTAAACATTCTTATACTGAATGGTTTAATAAACATTTTGATGAAATAAATTGGGCTAATCAAAAAATTGTTCAAATTGGCAAAAAATATCCAAATCTTTATCATAGTCACACCATAGTTACACAAAGAGATGTTGAACATTTTGACCATTTATTAGAAACAGAAAAGCCAACCCCCGTTAAGAGAAGTTGGCAAACTGATAGTTTAAGTTTTGGTGGAGCAGTTAGATTTAATTATCCAAAAGAATAATCAAATCATTCTTGGTCATACATAATATGTGATTGTGGTGGTGAACCATCATTAGGAACCATCGCTGTTTTTTCCTTAATAAAAGTTAGAGCCTTTTCTGCCATACGAGCATCTTCTTCAGATTTCGCATTTTTATGCATACGACTTAGAGTATTCGTAGCCACTTGTAAAGCAGACTGCATTTTGTAAACATCTTCAAAATTCATATTAAGCCTCCACCTCCACTTTCTCAATACGAAAATCAGTGTAATACTTCTTTGCTTCAAAAACTGGCACCGCTTTTTGAGCCTCTGCTTCAGACTTATACTTGCCAAGCAGAATGGGAGCAAATCCCATTTGAGCACGCAGATGGAATGGCTTATTGATTTTTTTGAACTCTTTTTTCATTTTCTTTCCTTTAAATAAAACTAAACTAAACACGAGTACAACAGTAGGATTCGAACCTACAACCCCTCACCTGAACATACCGCAATTTTAACGGCTTACACACCCTAGGCATTTAGCCTTTACTGTCGGTGTCAACTTAGTGTTTTAGGTAAGAGTCTCCCAATTGATAGTATGTTGCACAATTGAACTTCTATTTTTTTTAATAACTGAATTATACCACAACTTTTTCAGTCGTTACGATATCAGAACGAATTTTCATAACTTTTTCCCATTTTTTACTTTTCTTTTCAAGTTGCTCCAAAAGCATTTGTTGAAGTTCTTCAGGAGTATTTTCTGGGTAAGCACTTGCCAGTGTATCCAACACACAAAGAAGAACATCAGCAGTTTCGCCAATAAGAGGTTCTTCTACGTTCTTATGCGGAAGATAACCCAACTTATAAAGCAATGCTTGAGAAAACTCTCCAGTTTCTTCCATTAGCTTTGCATTCCTAGCCAAAACTGGTAGTGTATTGGTTTGTCCACGAGACAGTTCAAACACTTTTTTAATCATCTCTTGCATAAATTTCCTTCGGTTTAAAAACTATATTATATCACACAAAACAAGCTTCAAAGATTTTTTCTTTTGAAATAATTTCTTTATTTTCTTGATCTGAATAAAAATCTAAATCATAAATTGTTGTGGGCATTTCCTTAACAATCTCTTTAATTTCGTAAGGTGCTTTATTATACCACTTTCTTTTCTTTAGTGCGAACATATAAAAATATAAATAAGCATTTGCTCTTTGTGCATAACTCTCTTTACTGATAGGCAGATTAAATTCATCAATAAAATTCAATACTCTTTTTTCACAATCAGCTTCTAATTTTACAATGTTTGCCCAAACTTTTTTAACCTTAGACATCTTGAACTTTTCATTAGTGAAATAATCATCCCACACAAGAAACTGAGAAGAATCTACCCAAAGTTCTGAACTTTCCAAATATTGATTGGCATGTCCAAACTCATGAGCCACTAAACTCAAAATTTCTTCTTCTGTTTTTCCACCTTTACTATAAGCAAGCACCATTTTAGTGTCTTTACTAAAATTTTTGCTACTGAATTTCTTAGCTCCGACAATGTGTTCTTTGGTTAAATCAACAGACATTGAATTATCAAAGAAGCCATTACATTCAATTGAGTAACAATTTACCCTCTTTTTCTCACTAACTATTAATTCAATATTATTTTTTTGACAATAAGATTCCACAAAATTTAAAAACTGCATTTTACAACCTTTGAAGCCAATAAATTAATGATGTATTATAACCTACTTTTACATTTTTGGAGAAGAACTCATGGAATCTTCATCATCGTCATCTTCACCATATTTTTGTTTAACAATATTATTTACTTGTTCATTAGCAAATTGAACCATTTTTAAGTATGAATTACCCAAATCATTACTGTAATCTTGGGTTGCATAGACAATAGGACTTAGTTTGATATTCAACGAATCTAATCCAGAATTAATATACCTATGATCCATTTGTGTCTTAAAGTAAGCAAAAATTTCATCTGAAAACTTTTGATCAAAGTTCTCAGCACCAGACTCTAAATGGTTCATAACTTTATCAATAACCTCATCATAATGAGGATATTTATTTCTGATACCAGAACCTTCAGACTCACCAATTGAAAAACCATCTAAACTAGAAACATTTACAGCAAAGAAAGAATAGGTTTGCTTTTTCTTTTCTGGGTCTTTTAATTTTTCAGCAAAAATTTCTTTCATATCGTTCCACTTATTATTCAAATATGAATTGAAGTATTTTTTTTGCTCAAGACTGTTGCCATGCCAATCTTGATGACTACTAACATCTTTAATAAAATAATCACCAACACACTTATGCATTACAGCAAAACTTACAGCTACAGGTTCGCCGCTATAATTCATTACAAAAAGCCTACTTTCTGAAGAAACATCCCACAACTTTCCAAAAATCTCTTCCAATTGATCGGCAGTATATTTTTCTTTTGAAGAATACAATGATTTAAAATCTAAAGGCAAATCATGAGAACTATTTTCCCCTTGTTTAACATCGCAAACCTTCATCTCTAAGATATTCAGAAAATACCTAAGCATTCTAAAGTTTTCATTACGCCTTTCCAATTGGAAACGTCCATAGTCATCATACTTACCTTTTAACATAGGACCTTCAAACCCCCAAAATGCAGTAGAGTAACAATTACTGTTTGAAAAACCATATCTAGAAATTTCTGTAACTTTATCACCACGAGTAAAGACCAAATCTACAGGCTTATAAGTCGTCTTTTGTGAAATAGGAAAAATGAAACAATCATCATCTGGAGCAATTGTTTGTTGGCTAGCAAAGCAAGTTGTATTGAATGAACCCATTGTGTTTCTTTCTTAAAAATTAGATGTTCTTATTATAACAAAATAAAACCATTTCTCCTAAGAAATGTTGACTTAAAAAATAAATATTTCAAAATTAAATTTATGGAAACTGTCATAATTTTATTATTTTTAGAAACGGTTTTATTTTTTGTTTTTTTCCGAAAAAAACAATATACCTATGACGAAGTTGCAAACTTTACTCGTATTTTTCTTATTGGAATTCCTCTTAGCTTTACTGCTTATTTTTTTAACTACACTCTTGTTAGTTTATTTTTAATTGGCACTACAATTATAGCTGTTGGAACTTATTGGGAATATGTAGGATATTCAACACGAAAAGATTCAGGATTTATGGATTAACAATAAAAAAACCACCCAAAGGTGGTTTAAAAAATTACTTTAAAGTAACTTTTGCTTTTGGCTTTTCTGGCAAATACTCATCAGCCATAAACTGAGAAGCAATCACTTCAGAATCAAAAGGTGTTACACCTTCATGAATTGAAAACACAGTATCAGCCTCAGACTTATCAGTTACAATAACTCCACGAGCTTTAGCATGCATCTCAAACAAATCATAAAGATTTGGTTTCTTCATTTCAGCAAGACCTTCAATTGTGTAAGCCAACTGACCCTTAACAGTATTCAAATTGTTGTAGCTGTAATAGCTAGCACCCTTTAGTGGAGTATCAGCCCAAATATACTCTTTACGAGCAATATCATACAAACACACCAAAACTTGAGTTGAATCACAAGTGATATCTACTTTGTTCTTTACAGTAGAAGCCTCAAAGATTTCTCCATGTTGCTTTTGTTCACGTTCCATCCAACCAGCATAGCACTCTGGCATATCAGCATACTTTTGTTGAGTATATGAACTGATCAATTGACCAACATATGCGGCTCCAGGAATGTCTTTCAACATTTTCTCAATATGCACATCAATATACTCAGCAGCGCCATCAGGAGCAGATGTAATATCTCCGCTATGAGCTAAATAGTCAGATGAACGAAGGTCATAGTAAGCACATTGCTTAATCAAATTGTAGCCAGCATCATAGATACCAACACTCAAATCAATGTCCACACGACCAACATTAACCTTATCACCATTCTTATCTACACCATTTTCATTCCACCAAGTAAAGAAACGGATAATTGGCTTATCTGATTCTTTCACAAAACGTGAACCCTTTGGCACAGTGCGAAGTGCTTTTGAAGCAGTTCTTTGGGCAAATGGAATATTCTGAAGAGCCAAAGAATCTTCAATATAAACCTTACCTAAAGCAGGAGCAGACTTGAATCTTTCAATCAAAGTTTCCTCAATGATAGCCACAATTTTTTGTGCCACATCACTAGATAGAACAGGAGTTTTTACAAACTTCTTCTTCTCTTTAATAACAGCCTTTTCTTCCACAACATTTAACTTCTTTTTCAAAGCTGCTTGTAGTGAATTAGCAATAACAGTTGGAGCAACCTTAGTTGCCTTCTTTGATTTTTCAACCTTAACAGGCACAGCATTCATGTCACGCACAAACACTTTACCCAAACCACCTTTTGGAAGAATGATTTTCTTGCTGTTTTGGTTGTCATACTTGAACTTAGCATGAATTTGCAAAAGCACAGGTGTAGCAATAGATGCACTTGCTGTTTTGAAATTCTTCAAAATAGCATCTTGATCTTCCACAGAAGAACTCTTCGCTAAAACTTGGTTCAACATACGACCAAACACACCAGGACGAACCTTTAGCAATTCAGATGCTTTAACTGTTTTTCCATCAGCAATAAGTTTTTCAACTTGATAGTTAAAAGATTCCTCCTTGTCGTTTTCACGAATCTTTTGTAATGCTTCAAAAGCATTAGGAAACTTCTTTTGATACTCACCAATATGAATTGCATGAGCCAAACGAGTCCACTGTTCTTTATATGTGAACATATTTTCCATGAACTGTGACTTATCACCAGATGATAACATGATGTCCAATTTCGCAGCCAATGCTTTACGCACAGCACGAGACATATTTTTGATTTTAGTGTCTACAGCCAAGCTAGTATCACCACCATTGATCGCAGCTGACAAACGAAGCAAATCAGTTGGAGTCTTAAATTGTTCAGCAAGAGTCTTGTTAAAGTCTACTTCAGACTTCAAAACAACAGCCCCCATAAAGGCAAGATTTTCCTTTTGTGGAATTTTGTTATTAACAAGAATATCTTCAACAACAGAAATATCTTTTTCTGCCAAATATTCAAAGATAGACTTCATAATGTCTTTCACTGCTGGAGACATTGAAGCATTTGAAGTAGCATAATTTACAAAATACTTTGGAAGTTCTTCCTCAGTGATAACTGACATACGAAGAGGATTTACAAACTCTTTTAGAACCTTGCGATTCTTTTCTTGGTAATTAGGAACGATGCGAACACCAAACAGATCTCCAGTGTAATGCATAAAAGCATTCACCAATAACTCTACTTCATCAGCTTCAATTACCTGCTTTGGAAAGTTTGGATACATTGGCTTATAGTTTGCAGAACTATAAATCTTTTCATTCATTTTCACCATCCAATTCCAAAAAACTTCCATTTCTTTTACGGAAGCATTGGATACCACATTCAATAGTTTGTCATTAAAGGCAAAACCAAGTTGCTCACATTTCAACATCAATGTAAAAGCTTCTGCTTGGTTTTTACCCATTTCAGAAACATTGAGGTTTTTGAAGAAACGGTCAATAAAAACAACTTGCTTGGATTGGAAAAGTTCAGATTGAATTTGAGAAAATTTTGACATAACAACTCCTAAAAATTAAATAGACTGACAAAATGGCTATAAGAATAACTCATTAAAGTTACTCAATTACTTTTTGAAGTTGTTAAAAAAGTTGACCATCAGATCAACTTTTAAAATAAGTTCAGGAAAGCAGAAAAACTAAGATTCACCAAATTAAATATAGAAGGAAGTTTTTCAATAGCCTGATGTATGAATTATATGTTAACTAAAAATAAAAATCAACATTTTTTTAGTTAATTTTAAAAAATATTTTTAAGTCTTAAATAATCTGTAACATCATACTCTTGGGGTTCCTTATCAATTTTCATAATCACACGTTCACCACCTAATGTTTCAGATACATTTAACTCAACAATAGTGCTGTCAGGCTTTGTGTTTAGAAACCTTAACATTTTCTTAATTTCATTCTTATTTAATTTTACTTTTTTCATGCTACACCTCTGTATTCTTTTTCCATTTGTTCTGTTTGCTTGTCCAAGTGTAAATTTAACAAATCAATATACTCTGGGTGCTTTTCTTTAAATTCATGCTTGAGCTTTTTTAAATGCTTTTCAAAAGAAATCAATAACGATAAACTTTCTCTTGATGCCTCCATTTTGCCTTTAGCATTTTCATACGAAGCCTCGTAAGAGGAACCACAGTCTTCATACATTCCAAAAATAGACAAGTCTTTCTTTGCTGATTCTACTTCATTTTGTATATTTTTATATAATTCTTTATACTTTTTTGATACGAATAATTTTGAGCTTCTAGCCTCTAAAATTTTTCCAATATCAATCAATGCTTGAAAATGTTTTTCAACAATCATGATGTTTCCTTAAAATAAGCCAAATTATAGCACAAAATTTTATTTTTCCATATTAATTTTCAATTGACTTGGAGGTTACTATTGTTATAATTTGCAAAAATGTTCGTTGGGAATAAATGAAAAATGACCTCTGAAAATAAACAGCAGATAGAAGTATTTTTTGATGGTTCTTGTCCATTATGTACAAGAGAAATTAATCTTTATAAAAATACTCCAACTTCTTGCTCAATATCATACATTGATGTCTCCTCTATGGAATCTTCTGAAGAGAAAAATAAACTCATGAAACGATTCCACATTAAAGATCAACAAGGCAATATGCTAAGTGGTGCTAAAGCATTTGTTGAACTTTGGAAACAAATGAAAGGTTGGAAATATTTAGCCAAACCTTTTGATAATAAAATAGGTCTTTCAATTTTAGAATTTTTTTATGTTCAATTCTTAAAAATTAGACCCATTTTTCAAAAAGCTTTCAAGATAATTGATAAGCATTAAGAAATCTTCTTTTCAATTAAATTTAACAACTCCCCAACAGTTGTTACACTTGCCGCTTCAGTATCAGTAATTTCAATACCCATAATATCTTCTACTTCCATAATTACATTCATCGCAGCACAGGATGAATGAGGGAAAGAATCTTCACCATTATAAAGATTAATCCCACCTAATTGAGACATTGGGACTTGTTTTGATGGATGAACTCCTTCAATATCACTATCCAATTCAAAATTGTAATAAAGTGGTGTATCTTCATTAAAAATCTCAATATCTCTATAACTGTAAGCAGTCATAAGAATTGGTTCAATTGCATTGAAAATTTCTGATTTATTCATAGGATACTCCATTTAAAAACTTTGCTTTATTATAACCTAAAATACAAATAAAAAAACCTTGATTTCTCAAGGTTTTGTATTTGTTATCAGGGAAGCAGTCACACTAAGTTCAGTATAAGCAGTTGATATAGAAGGAAGTCGTAACAATAGCCTGATATACGTATTGTATCTTAACTATTTTTAAAAATCAATCACTTTCTTGAAGAATTTTATTTAATTCACTAGCAAATTCATCCTCACGATACCAATAACCATTGGTATGCTCTTTATACCAATTAGGATCTCCTATTTGGCGCCTAAAATTTACCTGTTTACCATTTAAATCTATGGTTATGTAATCAAAATTATGTGACTGGAATTTTTTATTTATTGTTACCATATAGTATTAATCCTCCCAAAATTAATACCATAGTAACACTAAACTGCAAAAAACGCAATTTTTATCATTTTTAACAGTTTTTATATTGTGGTTTTGAGATTACTACTTCCTTAGGGGCAGATTTCTTAAACTCAGTGGCAAACGCATTGTAAACAGTCTTATATTTCTGTTCTACCTCTTCCCAAGATTCAAGACTCATTACATCATCATATAAATGATTCACAGAACCAAAATCAATAATTTTTCCATTGTCAGCAACTTGCTTACCAAAATCTAAAATACGCAATGAATGCCAAGCACTTTTCTTTCCAATATATGGATTGAAATCTTCTGGAACGATAAATTTCTTTTTACACTTCACCCAAGAATTAGATGCCTTACGAGAAAAGCTATCCCTTAGTAAAGTAAAGTTAATTTTGGGGACTTCATATTCTTTACCGTAAAACAAAGTCTTTCCAAAGCCACCACTCACACATTCTAAAAATGAAACCTCCATTCCATTTAAACCAGTAAGAAACTCCTCTTCAGTATAAGGGTGGACATCAACCTTGATATTTTGCTTCATATCAATGCCAAGTTTCTCTTTGGCAATCTTAATTACTTCAGTATTGATTTTTAAATCATGCTTGTCTTTAACAACAGCAATGAAATCATAATCTGATTGTTCATTGTTTGTACCATAAACACGAGAACCATACAAGAAACAACAAATAATATTATTATTATTGTCTTCTAATGTTACATTTTTCATATATTTAGATCTTCATTGATTTTTTATTTGAACCTTTTTGCTCTAATTCAATTTGTAAAGATTTCTCTAAAACCATTGATAAGAACATCGCTTTTTTAACTGAAACACCATTCAAGATATATTCTGTTTCTTTGACTTTTTCACCAGTCTTACGATTTGTGACAAAGATTGATATTTCTTCACCAACATACTTGCCATGAACATACCAAGAATTTAACCCATCTTGGCTTTCAATTGCTGGACCATCCAAACGATGCAACTTATCGTTTACATACCATTTGTCACATCCGTTTTCTTTGATTAATCCGTTTTTCATACATTCATTGTATCATTTTTTGTTGTCTTTTCAATTTCATATTGAACCATTTGAAGGTTCAATATGAAAATTAAATTCTGACATATCTGGATGGACTCGAACCATCGGCTTGGTTTTCCCACTCGCATATTACGGCCCTTCACCGAGCATTTTCACAGAGGTCATTTTTTCTATGACTACACTAATCCTCATACGAGAATCAGATGTTTTGCTGAAGTGGTTCCTGCTCTACCAACTGAGCTACAGATATGAAACTGTATTATACATCAAAAATTAGATTATTACACGGTTAAGTATGGAATTACAATGTTAAATTTTTGTAACAAGTAATTGTAGAACATTCCTATAAAGTAAGCACCAGGTATAGCTATTGCCAATTCTCCTAGCTGAATCAATATAAATGTTTTTGTTACTTTATCTACTTGTGATATCACACCATTGCTAGCATTTATAAATTTTGCAGACAAATATAATCTCAATATTTTCCACATAGGCACTGCTGATAGGTATAAAGCCCCCCACAAAGGATATTTATAAACAACCAATGGGGTTATTGAGAACACTAATACTATAATTAAAATGTCTATTTTTTTCATTATTTTACTTTGTTAATGAGCATAACTTTACAGCAATATCTCCAATAAATCAAGTCAATCTTGGCTTTAATTCAGATTGTTCTAAAAGTATATGGTAAAGCATTTTCCAATTAGCTAGTATTCTATCACATGAGCTATAGGTCTGAAAACTGTATTATGTAAAAAATTAGATTATTACACTGTTAGATAAGGAATTACAATGTTAAATTTGTGTAACAAGTAATTATAAAACATACCTATAAAGTAAGCAGTAGTTAAACCAATAATTAACTCTATAGATTGAAGTAAAATAAATCCTCTAGTTACTTCATTTACACCAGCACCATTCATAAACCTGGCAGATAAATACACTCTCAATATGTTAAAAACTGGGACAAAACATAAAAATAAAGCCCCCCATAAAGGATACTTATAGAAAAACAATGGTGTTGCTAATAAAGCAAAAGTTATAACTAATATTGATTTAATTTTTTTCATTATTCTATTTTGTTAATGAGCATAACTTTACAGCAACATCTCTAATAAATCAAGTCAATCTTGGCTTTAATTCAGATTGTTCTTCTCGTTTAACTTTTTCTCTAATGCTTAATATTTTTTTTTGAGTGTTATCAGTAAACGCAAAATTACAATCTTTGCCGTAAAAATCTGATTTTCTTTCTCTTATTTTTTTATGTGATTCTGATGTTTCAAAATCTTTTTTAAATTCTTCAGACCTAATATGAGTTAGATAATCATTCATATTGTGGTAATCTGTATGTACACCATATTTTCTCATAATATCGCCAATGAAACCTACTGCGATTTGTTTTAAAGACTTTTCACCCTCTTCTTTTACACTAGGCTTAATTAAATCTTTTCTGCTAAAATTATATGTTAGAGCATTCTTCCAATTAGCTAGTGCTCTCCCCACAAAAGGAACCAAGTCTTGTTTATGATTGTGTTCCACAATATTAATTGTATTATGGCGAATATCTTCTCTATACGGAAATAACACCATTTTTGTAAAAACATTTAAACTAACCATACCTAATGTGAAAAAACCACCCACAATTGATAAAGATTTTTCATTGTCAGAAATAGTTTCTACAATTGAACCACCTTTTACTGGGGTAGAAATAAAATCCATTATTTTATTTGTTACTTCGGCAAGTTTTTTAAATACTTTTATCATACGATCAACAATAATATTTCTTCTCTCTACCTGATCGGCATTTAATTTTCCTAATTGTATATTACCCTTACATAAAACTCTTTGCATTCTTAAAGCATCAAATTCTAATTTTTCTTGTTCAGTAAATCCTTTGTTATTTTTTATATCTAAATACTCTTTAATTTTAACATTTAATATTTCCACTCTTTCTTGATTACTTTCAATAGAATCAAAATCTTTCTTTTCTAGGTCAGACAATATCTTTTTATTTAGCTTATGAGCCTTTTCAAACCCTTTTCTTAAAAAATGGGAATATCCTTTGTAAAGAGTTTTTTCTACAGTAATTATTTTTTCAACTACTTTATCTCTGATGGCTTGGTCGTATCTTAATCCACCAGGATTGGCAAATATATTTCCACCAACAAATATTTTTCCATCCTTAATTTCTTGCTTAAATTTGTCTTGAATATAAACAGACATTCTTTCTGCTGTAGCAGCCCCAAGACTATGCCCAGAACAGTTAATCTCCATCTTTTTACCAGGAGGATTTCTTTTCATTTCTTCTTTAATAATTTCTTCAACTAAATGCTCAAACTTTTCGGAATGTTTACGCATATTCACATATTCTTCCATCCAACCTTTAGTTATTCCTAATTCAGTTCCACGAAATGATATAAATATTTTTGTTTTTTCTTCAGAATCTTCTTTTAAAGCACACATTCTATATTTTGTGTTTTTAGGAGCATTGTTGTCTCTCTGCATCTCTTCCTCAGTTTTATTTTCTATCACATACTCAAAAACTGGGCCTTTTTGAACAATTGGATAACCTAAATAATATTTTTCCGCAACTACTTTAGGTAAATTTAAATAGTTTTCTTTATTATTTAACTTAGATATAAAATCTTCACTAAATATATTTAAATTTTCATTTTTAGTTTTATAAAAACCAGATAATTTTTCATAAAACTCATTTAATGGAATTTTCACATTAAATTGCTTTGCAAGTTCTTGTCTTAAAAATCTTCTACCTATTTTATCTAAGGACAAATCACTAGGCTTTGTTAATTTTAGATCTTCTGTTAATGATCCTCTATCAGCAATTAAAAATCTAACTTGTTGCTCATCTAGATATTCTAAATCTTCTTTAAATTTTTTTAATTCTGAAAAACTAATATTATCTCTGATTATCTCTTCAATATTTTTATTAATTGGTTTTTTCCTATCTGAAGATATTAATTTATAATACATATATCTTCTTACATTTTGTTCTTCTTCAGTATTTAAATTTTGCTTTTCTATTATTGTTTTACAGAACTCATCAAACTTATTTCCAAGATCTTTCATATTCCTTTTTAAGTCAAAAATAAAAAAACTTTCGTTATAAACAAATGATGAAAGTTGGGCTTCAAACTCTATGTCTGAATATTGTTGCTTTTGTTCTTTTGTTAAGTTTTCCATAATTTTTTTCTTAGTTGATAATATATTTTACCAACTGAAAATAATAATTCAATTATTATGGATTTATTTTGATGAATGTCTAAATATATTAATAGAAAATATACTTAGTTAATTTTATATTTATGGTGCCCTCAGCGGGACTCGAACCCGCAAAATTCTGATTTTGAGTCAGACACGTATACCAATTCCATCACAAGGGCATAATGCTTCAATATAATGAGTGGCTTCGACCACTCTCGTCAGCCCCTTCCTGGACCTGTCTACAGATGCTGCAGGCTACTTTCGACTATCGGTTGCTCCATTTAGCTGAACGCCTTTCGGCGGTACCCTTTCGGGATTCTTTATGTATTTTACACCATATTGAAACATTCACTAGGGGGATTTGCACTTGCCTTCCAAATAAGTTTCCTTATTCTTCTTCCTTGAAACCAAGGACCCTACTCTAACTTTACCTAGGCAGATTAGAGGAACCGAACAATAAATGCTTCAATATGGTGCCCGGAGCCGGAATCGAACCGGCACGCCTTTTAAAGCGAGAGATTTTAAGTCTCTTGTGTCTACCTATTTCACCATCCGGGCGAAAAACTCTTTAAGGATTTGTCTTGATGCCTCTTTCACCTATTTTCAAGGTCACAGGGAGAATTAGTTATTCCTACTACTAGAGACTAGCCCTAATTCAGAATCTAAATCATTGGTTGCCCCTGTCATAACTACCAAGTTGTTAACTTAGCCTATTATAACACTTTTTTCTGCTACCACCATATTCGTGGAGGTAGTGAAATAGATCGTCAAGGATTCTTAGGTATCCTCGCGCCACCGTAGCCTGTTACAAACCACGCAAGAGTGACTAGCTTTCTTTCTAGCCTAGATTTTCAGCAGGAGTTACGCAACCTATTAGCGTAGTATGCCCACTTACTTAACATCAAAACAAATTTTTAAAGAACTTTTGTTGCTTCACTATCTCTGCAACATAGGTGTTATTATATACCCATAAACAAGCCCTGTAAATACTTTTTTTGAACTTGTTACACTTTTTTTGTGCTATAATTTCAACATACTAAAGGACTATCATGACCCAAGATCAAATTTTATCTCAACTAAAAAAGATTCTATCATTTTCTGAAGAACTAGTTAATAGTGACCTTCAAGAAGAACTTATCTATGACATGATTTTCTCAGAAAAAATCAGCAGACAAGTTTACTCACTGTTTAATCAGACTCCAATCCGATTTGATTACTATGACCCAGACTCATCCTATCAAGAAGATTATATGGCTTTCTACTATGCTCTAAAAGAACATATCCAACTTCTTCAACACACCACTGACTCAACCTCTATCAATCAAGAAAGTCTCTATGATAGATTTAATTCTCTCTGAAATTAAACACCTTTGGTATAGTAAAAAATACTTGCCAAAATTAAAACGACTTGAGTATCTTATTACTCAAGAACTTTACTATTCTTTCTTCACACCCGAAGAAATTAAAGATAGACTTTTCTTTAATGAAAAATTTACTGAAGAACACGAAAGTGATGGTCTTTTTGTTCAAATTAATAAAGAACTTATTCAAGTTGAACTTGACCAAAATATTCAACAACTCAAAAACCTTTTCAACATTCTTCCACTTAAAACTAAACTGAAGAAATTAAACGACATAAAATTTTATGTTGATCAAAGCACCTTCTATGAAGAATATATGGTTGAATCAACAAAGAAAAAAGTTGTTACAGAAAATTATCTACTACTCTTTTATGCTGAAGCTATTCTTAAAGAACTGCCAAAAGAAAAACAAAATAACTTTATTGAACTAATAGCTAAAAAGGTAAAAGATAGCTATCCAGGATATAAACTTTCAGCAAACCACGAAGAGAAAACTCTCCTGAAATGGAAACTTGATTTGAGCATGAAAACTAATCAAGCAACACCAAAACTTAACAAAATATAACCGTTTTGTGGTAAAATAACACCAATTATTTTATATCCATTTATGTTCACCCAATTAATTGAAAAAGAAAACAGACTAAAGAAAGCACAAGACTATGCTAAAAGCAAAGGCGGTGAATGCTTGTCTGAAGAGTATATTAATGCTGCCCTACATTTAACCTGGAAATGCTCAGAAGGACATATTTGGAATGCTTCTGCTAAACATGTTTTATTTGGTAGTTGGTGTCCAAAGTGTAATGGGAAATTTTCTAAAGAAGAGGGATTAGAAAAAGCTAAACAATATGCTAGCTCTAAAGGTGGTGAATGTTTATCTACAGAATATGTAAATTCTAATTCAAAATTAACTTGGAGATGTTCAGAAGGTCATATTTGGGACTCTTCTTTTGGAATTATTTCATCAAATTATTGGTGTAAAAAATGTTCAGACGAAGCAAACATTAATAAAAATGGATTAATTGAAGCTAAAAAATATGCTGAAAGCAGAAATGGTGAATGTCTCTCTAATGAGTATTTGGGGGCTAAAAAAGAACTAACTTGGAAGTGTGAAAATAATCACATATGGAAATCAAAATATGTCAATGTTGTTCTTTCCAATAGTTGGTGCCCTCAATGTGCTAAATACTTTCAATCTGAACACAAAGTTAGAAATCTTTTCAATTATTTATTTGATACTGAATTTCATAGCACTAGACCATCTTGGAATCTTAACCCAATTACTAATAAACCATTAGAGTTAGATGGATATTCTGAAGAATTAAAACTTGCCTTTGAGTATCAAGGGCAACATCATTATGAAGTTGGAATACATAACAACACTTTAGAAGATTTGGAATATATTCAATTCAAAGATAAAGTAAAAAAAGAAAATTGTTTTAAACAAGGAGTTGAGCTTTTAATTATTGATCATAAAAAGAAATCCAATGATGAAGACATAATTAATTATATTTTGGATTTATTAAAAGAAAAAAATATTCAGATTAATAAAATTATTGATATAAATGTTTTGAAAGATAAATTCGCACAACAAACAAATCATCATAAGAAATACTTAGAGAAGGCAAAAAATCATGCTATTTCTAAAGGTGGGGAATGCTTATCTACAGAATATGTAAATTCTGAAAGTAAATTAACTTGGAAATGTTCTAATATTAATCATCCAACTTGGGAAGCAAGATATGGAAGTATTATTAATATAGGAAGATGGTGTCCTTTATGTGCCAGAGAAATTAGCAATAAGAACTTATTACTTAGAAATAAAAAGAAGTAAAAAATAAAAGGGCTAAAAAGCCCTTAATTAAAATTGATGTTGGTTATATATTTTCCAGTTTTAAAAATTCTAATTTATTAAAACTCTTAAAACTGGAGCAGGTAGGGGAAGTCGAATCCCACTCTGCGCAGCTTCCTCATGACTCTCTTTAGAAAACCATCAGGAAGGCTGGCGACACAC
>JACCEE010090576.1_pt1 | contig 22535 bp, 20 predicted proteins | sample 7449931 | NCBI WGS metagenome assembly JACCEE01 (sample SAMN15323457, study PRJNA562643) | freshwater metagenome | isolation source: river surface water | place: USA:Blue River Watershed | collected 2017-08-19 | reverse complement strand
TTCAACAAGCTTTAAAACAAGGGCAACGAGATTTCAGCACATTAGAAACAGCGGCAGCACAAGCACTAACAAGCGCAGGTTTTAAACCTGATTATATTGCAATTCGGCAAGCAGAGACTTTAGCAATTCCTGAAACCATAGAAAGCAATTTTATTATTTTAGCTGCGGCATATTTGGGCAAAACTCGTTTAATAGATAATCTAACTTTCTCAATTTAATTTAAGCATTTTCTTTAAGTAAAAAAAGGATTTTTTATGCAACTTGGTGATTCACTTCCTGACATCATTGTTAATGCAACGGGACAACAGACTTTTAATTTACAAGCCTTAAAAGGTAAAGTTTTAGTTTTATATTTCTATCCGCGTGATGATACACCTGGTTGTACCCAACAAGGGCAAGATTTTCGCGACCATTATGCTGAATTTACTGCAAAAGAAGTGCAATTAATTGGCGTGTCGCGTGATACTTTAAGCAAACACGAAAAATTTAAAACGAAATATCAATTTCCTTTTCCTTTAATTGCAGACCCTGAAGAAACTTTATGCAATTTATTTGCAGTCATTAAACCCAAAAATATGTATGGTAAGCAAGTCAAAGGCATTGAACGCAGCACTTTTATTTTCGACAAAGAAGGCGTTTTACGTTATCAATGGCGCAAAGTCAGCGTGCCTAATCATGTTAAAACGGTTTTAGAAACGCTTGAGCAATTTTAACAAACTTGCTTAAATTCAAATTAACCACCGCATAAAAACAATTCATGAAACAATGTCTCTTTATTTTAGATACTAACGTTTTAATTCACGACCCCACCGCGTTATTTAGATTTCAAGAACACGCGATTTATTTGCCGATGGTGGTTTTAGAAGAATTAGACGCGGCAAAAAAAGGCTTATCTGAATTAGCGCGTAATGTGCGCCAAGCTAGCCGCTTTTTAGATGAATTGATTAACCAACATCCTGATTTATCAAGTGGAATCCCTTTGCCGCCGCCTGCCGAAGGACAAAAAGGTGGCACGTTATATTTTCAAACAGAAGCGTTTCCCACTAATTTATTACCTGATACATTACCCAGTAGCACGGCTGATAATAGTTTGCTCAGCGTGGCGATTGCGTTGCAAAAACGTGAACCAGATACGCAAATTATCATTGTTTCTAAAGATATTAATTTGCGAATTAAAGCTCACGCGCTCGGCATTCGCGCTGAAGACTATACCAATGATAAAGTTTTAGACGATGTTGATTTGTTGTATAGCGGTCAATTTGCCATGTCGCCCGATTTTTGGGAGTCGCATGGCAAGGAAATGACAGCATGGAAGGAAGAAGGGCGTACTTTTTATGCAATTAATGGCGATGCGGTTAAAAATTGGTATCCGAATCAATATGTTTATCATGCAACTGATAATTTTGAGGCGGTTGTGCGGCATTGCCAAGAAAATAAAGCAACCATTGAATTATTAAAAGATTATCGTAATCCTAAACATGCAGTGTGGGGAATTAATGCTCGCAATCGTGAGCAAAATTTTGCGTTGAATTTATTACTTGACCCCGAAATTGATTTTGTTAGCTTACTTGGTGCAGCAGGGACAGGCAAAACCTTGTTAGCTTTAGCCGCAGGATTAGCGCAAACCCTTGACCAACAACGTTATCGTGAAATTATTGTGACGCGGGTAACTATCCCTGTTGGTGAGGATATTGGTTTTTTACCAGGCACAGAAGAAGAAAAAATGACCCCGTGGATGGGTGCGCTGGTGGATAATTTAGAAGTGCTTAATCCGCATCCTTCAGGCATGGCGGGCGATTGGGGACGGGCAGCGACTTCCGATTTATTGCATACGCGAATTAAAATTCGCTCTTTGAATTTTATGCGCGGACGCACTTTTTTAAATCGCTATATCATTTTAGACGAGGCGCAAAATTTAACCTCTAAACAAATGAAAACCTTGATTACTCGAGCAGGTCCTGGTACAAAAGTGGTTTGTTTAGGCAATATTGCCCAAATTGACACGCCGTATTTAACCGAAACAACCTCGGGTTTAACCTATGTCGTTGACCGCTTTAAACAATGGGAACACAGCGGACATATTACGTTGCAACGCGGAGAACGTTCCCGTTTAGCAGATTTTGCTACGCAAGTATTGTAACTAATTCTGTTGCTTATAGTTTTCGTATAAATCTAGCACGCGACGTACATAATTTTGAGTCTCCCGATAAGGAGGAATGCTGTTACCGTAACGAATGACGGCATTTTCTCCTGCGTTATAGGCAGCAACGGCTAATTCTTTATCATTATTGAACATTTGTAACAAGTCGCGCATGTAACGTGCGCCACCGTTGATATTTTCGGTAGCATCTTTACTGTCATCAACACCATATCGCCGTGCTGTCCCTGGCATAAGCTGCATCATTCCTACAGCTCCTTTGGGAGAAACTGCATTGGGATTATAAGCAGATTCGGCATGAATAATTGCATGAATTAACGCGGGTTCTAAGCCAGTTGTTAATGCAATTTCACGCACGGTTGTATCATAATCTTCTGCTTTGCGATGCGGTTGAGTTGAGCCGCTACTTCTGCCACTACTACCGCTATAACTTTTACCAGCAAATAAATTACCTTGATAAATTAACTGATAGCGTTTGTCGGCTGGTTGGTCTGTAAAATGTACAACCCCCATCTCATCTACGAATTTATAAATTCTGACACTGGTCAATGCCGCTTGCTGCGTATTTTTCGCAGGACGACTCGTTTGTTGGGGAGGGGTATCGGTAAAATGAATTTGTCCTCTTGCATCAACATAACGATAAATTTCAGTTGCTTGTACATGAGTAACTGTCATTAAGCTCGTTTGTGTTATAAGGAATAAACTAAGATTTAAGAAATGCTTTATCATATTCTTTATTAAATTCAGATACATTAAAAGGAAACTTAAAGTATTAGATTACAAAAAATTTGCCAATTTTAAAAGGAATAAAAAATAAATAGTTAGTTATAAAAATTAACCAATGATTAATCTTAGTTTAAGCTGACGAATTCACGTTATTTTAAGACTAGCAATCTTTTAAAGATTGCTAGTTTTTTTTATTTCAAAAACTTATATTTTAAAAAGGAATATCATCATCAAAGTTAGCAGAAGAAGCGGCAGGGGAATAACTAGAAGGTGCACTGCTAGATTGTTGTGGTGCTGTGGGGCGTGCGGAAGGTGTAGAGCGGGCAGCGGGTGCGTTGTAATTGCTAGGAGCAGGCGCAGAGCTGGGCATACTAGCGGTTGCATTGGCATTGTCTGCACCACGTCCACCTAGCATTTGCATTTCATTGGCAACAATTTCAGTCGTATAGCGGTCTTGTCCAGTTTGGTCTTGCCATTTACGGGTTTGCAAACGTCCTTCAATATAGACTTGTGAGCCTTTGCGTAAAAATTCGCCCGCGACTTCGGCTAAACGCTCAAATAACACCACCCGATGCCATTCTGTTGCATCTTCCCATTGTCCCGTTTGCTTATTTTTGACAGAGGAGCTAGTCGCAAGATTAAGACTCGCAATTGCTAATCCTGCGGGAGTGTAACGTACCTCTGGGTCTCCTCCTAAGTGTCCAATTAATAAAACTTTATTAAGTCCACGCGCCATTTTACCTTTCTCCTAAAAACTGAAATACGGTTTTGCTTTATGTGTTTAAGCGATGTTAAATCTTATATTTATTTAAAGTGTCGCTTTGTTTTTGTAGCTTGACAATGAATAAAGGATTCAAAAGCAAATTAATTTGCTATTATACTGAATCCTGTCTTAGCTGTAAAAATAAAGGTTTTTTTGCAAGCTAAGTGCTTCTTTTTCTTTATTTGACTTGATATTTCTACGCTATGCTTCGTATTGCTTTGTCTAAAGGACGTATTTTTGAAGAGGCTTTACCCCTTTTTCAACAAGCGGGGATTTATCCGCTGGAAGACCCTGAGAAATCGCGTAAATTAATTTTGGAAACCAATCAGCCTGATGTGCAATTTGTGATTATTCGCGCAACAGATGTTCCAACTTATGTGGAATATGGCGCGGCAGATGTCGGCGTTGCGGGTAAAGATGTGCTGTTAGAACATGGGGGAGAAGGTTTATATGAGCCTGTGGATTTGCACATTGCTAAATGTCGCTTAATGGTGGCTGCCCCTGTCAATACACCTTTACCTAAACATCGTTTGCGTATTGCAACCAAGTACACAAAAACGGCTGAGCGTTATTATGCAGAACAAGGCGTTCAAGTTGAAATCATTAAATTGTATGGTTCAATGGAACTTGCGCCTTTAGTGGGGTTGGCTGACCGTATTGTGGATGTGGTGGATACAGGGAATACTTTGCGGGCGAATGGTTTAGAAGCTTTAGAATTGATTACGCCTATTAGTTCGCGCTTGGTTGTTAATAAAGCCTCTATGAAAATTCAACATCAGCGGATTAATCATTTAATCATGCAGTTGGAATTAGCAGTACAACAACGGCATAACTAGAGCCTAAACTCAGCAGATAAACTTTTAAAATTCAGTTGTTTATACCATATTTGCCAGTCTTTTGCGGACTGGCAATTTTTTGAATAGGCTAAAAAACTGACGATTTTTAGGAGTTACGCACTTGAATCACTAATTGTTTGATTTTAATGGAAACCTTGTTGTCAGCACACAATTCTAACGCATTGTAAATAAAAGTATTAGTGTTTTAACTGCGTAACTCTTAAATTTTATCAAATTCAATTTTTCCATTATTTAAATCACGCCTGCTTTTAATAAGTCGTGCATATTGATTGCACCTACTAATTGTTGTTGTGTATTAATAACCAGTAAACTATTGATTTTATGCTGTTGCATTAAATTCAAAGCATCTACGGCTAAAGTGTGTTCTGAAACAGTTTTGCAATGCTGTCCCATCACTTGAGCAACAGAAGTTTGATGAATATCTAAAGGTTTATCAAAAGCACGGCGCAAATCACCATCTGTAAAAATGCCTAAAATGTGCTGTTGTTCATCCACAATGGCAGTCATGCCTAAGCATTTTTTAGACATTTCCGATAATGTATCATGTAGATTTGTCTGGGGAGACACTTTAGGAATCGCATCACCCGTGTGCATAATGTCGCTGACTTGTAAGAGTAAACGCCGTCCTAAACGTCCTGCTGGATGAGAACGGGCAAAATCTTCAGAGCTGAAACCACGAGCTTCTAATAAAGCCACTGCTAAAGCGTCGCCCATCACTAATGCAGCAGTTGTGCTTGCTGTTGGGGCTAATCCTAAAGGACAGGCTTCTTTTTGCACACTGCCATCTAAAGCAACTGTTGCAGCTTTGGCAAGCGTTGACTGTAAATTGCCAGTTAAACAAATTAACGGAATGGCTAATCGTTTAATTAATGGCAGAATAGTCAAAATTTCTTCGGTTTCACCTGAATTTGATAAGGCTAATACCACATCTTTAGCGGTAATCATTCCTAAATCACCATGGCTGGCTTCGCCGGGGTGCACGAAAAATGCAGGGCTTCCAGTACTGGCTAAGGTAGCGGCAATTTTATGTCCAATGTGTCCTGATTTTCCCATGCCGATAACAACAATTCGCCCCTCGCAATGCAGCAAATAATGACAAGCGTTAACAAATTGGTCATTAATACGGGTTTTAAGGGCTAATATGGCATCGGCTTCTGTTTCAATTACGGCTAATCCTAGCTTTTTGAGGCGGTCGGGTTGCGTATTCATTGACTATCCATTGCTGTATATCAAAAGGTTAACTGGTTGATAGTAGTATTTATGTGAGCTAATGGACGCTCTCACAAAATAGGTTTTTTTTGAGGAAAAGTTACAACAAAAATGAGTGTCATACTTAATAAAGGGATTATTAAGACTCCTACATAGTTATTTTATGGAGAGTTAGCAAGGAGGACACTGCTTTTTATTAAATTGTGTTATCAAACGATGCTGTAATTTACGGATATGTCACCAAACTCTATTACCCATCCCTATCAATTTTTGCTAGAGAATTATCCTTTAGAGACGCTACTTGCACAAAATTCGTATTATTTCCATGCAATTTTAGATACGATTTACGATGCAATTTTAATCTATGATGCTGATAATTATAAGATTATAAATCTTAACAGTCGTGCTGAGCAATTATTTGGTTATTCTTGCGAAATCATTAAGCAAAAGGGTATCAAACTGTTGTGTACAGAACGTCAGCCTTATTCTGTTGATGACGCTAAATGTTGGTTAGAGCAAGCAGAAAAAACACAAGAAACGCAAGTTTTTGAGTGGTTAGTACTGCATCAACGTCAATATGAATTTTGGGTTGAAGTGCGTTTGTCTTTTGTCAAAATACAACAGTATAAACGTGCTGTCATTAGTGTGCGTAATATTACCGAACAAAAACAAGCCGAATTCATTTTACGGCAAAATGAAGAATTATTTCATTCTTTATTTGAAAAACACGATGCTGTGATGTTTTTAATTGAACCACATACTGGAAAAATTTTACAAGCAAATCATGCGGCTTCACGGTTTTATGGCTACTCAGAAGCCTATTTATGCACTTCACGGATTATGGAGTTTAATACTTTATCACCAGAAGAAGTGCAAGCAGAAATGCGTAAAGCAACGCAAGAAGAACGCAATTATTTTATTTTTCCCCACCGTCTTGCTGGTGGTGAAATTCGTACGGTAGAAGTACATTCTTCACCCATAAAAATGCAAGGTAGAACTTTATTATTTTCTATAATTCATGATATTACTGCCCGACATTTTGCTGAACAACAGTTACGAGAAAGTCAGCAACATTTAGAATTAGCTTTAAACAGTGCAGATTTAGCAACATGGAATTGGAATATTGCCCAAGACCGTATTTTTTTTGATAAAACCTGGTTTGCATTATTGGGTTATGCTGATAATGCCTTACCTTATCATCGTGAGCATTGGTATACCTTTGTACATCCTGATGACCAAAAACGTGTTCAATCGGCATTAAATGCACATTTAGCTGACAGTTATCAGCCTTATCAAATAGAATATCGTTTGCGCCATCAAGCAGGGCACTGGTTATGGGTGTTAGATCGTGGCAAAGTAACTCAACGTGATGAGCAACAAAATGCTTTACAAATGTATGGGGTGTTATCCAATATCACTGACCGCAAATCAATGGAAGAAGAATTGCGTTATTTAGCTATGACGGATAAATTGACAGGTTTGTATAATCGGCATTATTTTTTACAATGCCTTGAACAAGCGATAACGCAAACTACAATGCACAATTATCAATTATCCATTTTAATGTTTGATATTGATTATTTTAAACACATTAACGACCATTTCGGGCACGATATTGGAGATTTTGTGCTGCAACAGTTGGCACAACGTGTGCGTGAGCAGTTACGCAAGACTGACATCTTCGCCCGCTGGGGTGGAGAGGAATTTTTAATTTTATTAACCAACACCCATTTATCCGAAGCTTATTTAATTGCTCAACGTTTATGTGAAACTTTTAACCGAGTTCCTTTAGAAACAGTAGGGGTTATCACCGCCAGTTTTGGCTTAACCTGTTATCATCCTAAAGAAACTATCAGCCAACTACTTAAACGTCTAGATAAATTGGTATATGCCGCTAAAGCTGCAGGTCGAAATTGTGTAAAATGGCTATAACCTTATAAAATTAGCAAAGCGATTTCACTTATACCAATATTTAACGGATAAAATCATGATATCTATTCAACCTATTATGAATGAATAGTTTAGAATATTAAAACACCTCCCATGAACAACACAACCCTGATTTCCCCCCTTAAAAAACAGACAATGATTCTCTCAAGAATTTATAATGATTGCCTGCTAAAACGTTGTATTGCGGTGGCAGTTGTTTCATAAGCAAAAGCAACACAACGGGGAATCTTAAAATAAATTTTATGGGTATGCTTTCACCCCTGACATTTAACTAAAAATATTCATCATAGGTTTTCACATTTAAGCATTATATTAAATGTTTTAACGATGGCGTTAGATGAAAACGAATTTCAACTAGCACTAGGACTGAGGATTGTTTGCATGAGTTATAGAGCATTGAGTATAAAAACAATTTTAATTGCTTTTACGAGCCTCATTGTCATCGTGTTGGGTGCATCTTTATTTTTTCTTATGCTTCAGCAACAGCAATTAAGCGATAGCATTATTTACGCAAATCTGCAAAAAAATTGTGCTGAATTTGTTGGACGTTTAGACCACGATATAGACCTTGCTAAACAAAATGCTCGCCGGCTTCGCAGTTATTTGTCCTTATTAGAAGATAATCCGCCCGCGACTGACGAAAAAGTTGCTTTTTTACAGCAAATGTTAGCAGACACTTTGCAATTTTCTCGCTCACATTACAGTGCTTTTATTGCTTTTGAAACAGAATATGCCCGTAAATTTTTTAACCAAGACGGGCAATTATTTATCACGCATAAAAACCTCGCTTATCGTGATGGAACACGCTATAACCGCCCACAAAATATGGTTAATTTGTCTTTTGCAGATGCTAATTACACCAGCGACCCGCGCAACTTTTGGTATCATCGCGGCAAAAATAGCCGTGATTTACAAATTACGCCCGTGTATTTAGATGATACATTTTTAAAAGTACCTTTAATTAGCGTAGTTCAAGGGGTTTATGATAATCGCAATTTCCAAGGTTCAGTGGGCATTAGTTTATTATTAGATACCCTATTTGAAGAATTTGAAGAATTGCGAATTGGCAATACAGGCGGGATTTTTATTGCAGATTATCAAACAGGTATTATTTTAACTTCTCTTGGCAAAAATAATATTAAACAACATGATTTTATCAATGCTTTAAATCGCAATACGTTTAATTTATTTAGCAGTGAAAACTCCAATTTATGGAAAGAATTACTTACTCAAGATACAAATTACGAAGAAATTAAAAATAAAGCGAATATTGTTTATACCGTTTCTACCAAAAAATTAAATAGTCTGCCGTGGACAATTGTGACTTTTCAACAAACCTCAGAATTGAAAGTTAGCAGTAACCATGAGTTTTTAATCATCTTTTTTGGCATTATTTTATTATTAGTTGCAATGATTGCTTTACTTTATTACCTACTTTTTATCCCGATTCGGCGTGTGATGAATATTGGACAAGGCGGTAATTTAGTAGCTGATATTGCCTTTTTAAATCGCAGTGTGATGGAGTTAAAAATTCTGGGCTATGCGTTTCAACAAATGATAAATCGCATCAATGAAGTGGTGCAAGAACGCAATGAATGTCAAAAACGTTTACAAAGTTTGCAAAATACTTACAGCGAACAAGTCAGGAAAACGGACGAAGTTCACACCGAATTAGATAAAGTCACATTGCAAGCGCAAAACTCGCGAGCAGAAGCTCAAAAAGCCCGTTTACAAATTCAAAAAGCCCGGGTAGAAATTCAAAAATATAAACTAGAAGCCCAACGAGCCAAAGTACAAGCACAAGCAGCAAATCAAGCGAAAGCACAATTTTTAGCCAATATGAGCCACGAATTACGCACGCCGATGAATGCAATTATTGGTTATACCGAAATTCTGCAAGAAGATGTTAAAGAACATGGACAAGAAGATTTTGTGCCCGATTTGCAAAAAATTCATGGCGCGAGTTATCACCTGTTAGATTTGATTAACAACTTGTTTGATATGTCAAAAATTGAATCTAGTCGTTTGGATTTATATCTGGAAACTTTTGATATTGCCCCGATGATTCAAGATGTTGCCAATACCATCGCGCCGTTGCTAGAAAAACAATCTAATATTTTAAAAATGGATTGTGAAAGCGCATTGGGTACAATGTCCGCAGATTTGGCTAAGGTACGGCAAAATTTATTGAATTTACTCAGTAATGCTAATAAATTTTCACACAACAGCACTATCACCTTAATCGTGACGCGCGAAACTAACGAAAGCAGTGACTGGATTATTTTTAGAGTCATTGACCAAGGGATTGGCATTCCTTCTGAACAAATTAAACGCCTCTTCCAACCTTTTTCACAAGGTGATGCTTCTTCAACGCGCCGTTATGGCGGTAGTGGTTTAGGTTTAGCGATTACGCGCCAATTTTGCGAAATTATGGGCGGAGATATTACGGTAGAAAGCCAATTCGGCAAAGGCAGTATTTTTTCCATGCGTTTACCCGCAAAAGTAAATCCTACCGCATAATCCTGAGAGTGTATTTTTACCGTCATCATTTTTTCATACTATTGCAGTATTATGACAAGCTGTTTCGGCTTGATTCTCAAAGCAAAAGGAATATTTATCCACAATACAAACCTTTCCTGCACAAATTGCTTCACCTCTGCCGTCTTTATTTTGCAGTATGAAACCGCATAAAAATACCAATTACCCGCCTTTATCTCACTTATTCTCCTGCAAGGAGGAATATTGTATGAAAGATATATACTTATTTTTCAAGCCTTTATTGTATATGTATTGTTTTGTTTGTCTATGTCTAGCACTGACTGCTTGTTCAGATGAGGGTAAAGCTCCCCCCACTTCTCCAAAAACCGCTACAAATGTTCCTGCCGTCCCGTCGACTCAAGTTGTCAATTTAACATTTACTTACGGTTCAGAAAAAAAAGAATGGTTAGAAGCCGTTACACAAAAATTTAACCAAGCGAACTACAAATTAGCGAGTGGGGAAAAAATTCAAGTAGAAACGATTCCAATGGGGTCGGGCGAATTAGTAGAAGAAATTTTGACTGGGCAACGGCAAGCACAATTGATTAGTCCCGCCTCTGAGTTATTTATCAAACTGGCTAATGCTCAATCTCAACTCAAAACGGGAAAGGATTTAGTGAGTCGTACACAAAATTTAGTGTTATCTCCCGTAGTTATTGCCATGTGGCAACCAATGGCAGAAGCGATAGGCTGGGGCAAAAAGCCGATAGGCTGGGCGGATATTATCAGTCTTGCCAATAATCCCCAAGGTTGGGCAGCGTATCGATTTCCACAATGGGGCAGTTTTAAATTTGGACAGACGCATCCTGAATATAGTAATAGCGGTTTAATTGCATTATTGGCACAAGTCTATGCAGGTGCAAATCGTTTAGGCGGCTTAACCATAGAACAAGTGAATCAACCACCAGTCGCACAATATGTGGCAAATATTCAAAAAAGCATTGTGCATTATGGACGTTCTACTGGCTTCTTTGCGGATAAAATGATGGACAACGGCCCTACTTATCTCAGTGCCGCCGTTTTATATGAAAACGCCGTGATTGATTCCTATAAACGCCAAAATTTAGCTTTTCCTATCGTCGCCATCTATCCCAAAGAAGGCACAATCTGGAGCGATCACCCCGTTGGCATTGTAGAGCGGGAATGGGTAACAGAGGCACAACGTCAAGCGGCTGAAATTTATATACATTATTTACTTGATAAACCGCAACAACAACAAGCTTTAAATTTTGGTTTCCGTCCGTCAGATGTTAGCATTCCATTAAGCGCGCCTTTTGATATTGCGCATGGTGTCAATCCCCAAGAACCTAAAACTACTTTAGAAATCCCGAATGCCAATGTATTAGATGCAGTTTTTAAATTATGGCATCGCTATAAAAAGCCCGCGCATGTTGTGATGGTCATTGATACGTCTGGTAGCATGTCCGAAGAAAATCGCATTGTGAATGCGCGTAAAAGTGCAGTTGCATTTTTGGATATGATGGGCGAGCAAGATACTTTATCGCTCATGACTTTCAATAATCAACTGACATGGATTACGAAAAATGCCAATGTCGGCGAACAGCGTGAATATATTCGTACCCAATTAAACGCTTTGATTGCACAAGGCGGCACAGCTTTGTACGACGCAACCCAAGCCGCGTATCAAGAATTAATTGAACATCCACACCCCGATAAAATCTCCGCCGTCGTGGTACTTTCTGATGGTGCAGATACCAATAGCCGTTATGTTGGTTTTAGCCAACTCATTAAAAATATTAACTTTGATAGCGAAAGTCGCCCTGTGCGGATTTTTACCATTGGTTATGGCAAAGGTGCAGATATGCACATTTTAAGTGATATTGCCAATACCAGCCAAGCCAAAAGTTATGCTGGCGATAATCAAAATATTCTCAGTGTATTTAAAGAAATTGCGACTTTCTTTTAGTCCAATTTAAAAAAATTATTATCTATTTTTGAGGAAAATTGAGATGGATTCTCAACCACCAAGATTAACGCTATTAGGAAAATTCGTTGTCTTTCTATTAATTGCGGGTTGTTTCTTTGGCGCGTATTATTTCTTATTTCAGAAAACAACACCTAATATAAAAACACCGTTATTACCCGCTAGCCAAAATCGCCCTGTTAATACTCAAATCAATAGTAATTCAACAGTGGTAGAGTTTGGGATTGCTTACGGTACAGAAAAAGAAAATTGGCTAAAATGGAGTGTAGAACAATTTAAGCAAGTTGCTCCCAATATTAAAGTCAATTTAATTCCAATGGGTTCATTAGAAGCCGCAAAATCTATCGTGAATGGCAATCAAAAAATCCATGTTTGGAGTCCAGCCAGTAGTTTGTATAAAGAAATGTTTATGCAAGACTGGCAAGCTAAATATTCAACACAAAATCCTATTATCAAGGAAGAAATTTTAGCTTTAACGCCAATGGTTATTGTCATGTGGAATGACCGTTATAAAGCTTTTATGCAGCATTATGCTCAAGTAGATTTCACAACCATATCACAGGCATTGCAAGAGCCTACAGGATGGGCAACGATTGCGAATAAACCAGAATGGGGTTTATTTAAATTTGGACAAACCCAACCTTTGCAATCTAATAGTGGATTAGCGACTTTAATTTTAATGGCGTATGATTATCAAAAGAAATGTAAAAAATTAACTGTTGCCAACATTATTGATGCTGGTTTTCAAAAATGGTTACGCGATTTTGCTAGAGGTGTCAGCGGATTAAGTAACAGCACGGGTAATTTAGTCCGTGACATGATTTTAAAAGGGCCTTCCATGTATGACGCAGTATTTGTGTATGAAAATACTGCAATTGACTACTTAAAAAGTGCACAAGGACGTTGGGGCAGTTTATCCGTTATTTACCCATCTCATAACTTATGGAATGATAACCCTTATTACATTTTAGATGTCAATTGGAGCAGTGCAGAACAACGGGAAGCGGCAGAAGCATTTTTACAATTTTTGCTCAGTGAAAATGTGCAAAAACAAGCCTTAGTGCACGGTTTTAGACCAGGGAATGTACAAATTCCAGTAAATGATGCACAAAGTCCTTTTATGCAAAATCAAGCAACGGGTTTAAAAATTGATATAAATGCCGTGTGTGATATTCCTGATGATGAAGTTATCACTAATTTAATGAATACTTGGCAACGAAGCCAAATCAATTAATTGCTAATATTACTTATTTTATTTAAGCAACAGTTTAAATAAAAACGTTACTCTGATTTAACTCAGGAGAAAATCCATGTTTCAACGCATAGCTAATTTATTAAAAGCTTTTGTCAATTTATTTATCACGGGTTTAGAACGTAAAAATCCCGAAGCTTTATTAGAATTGGAGAAAGAGAATTTACGCAAGAACATCGTCAAATACAATGAAGGACTTGCAATGCACGCTGGCATGGCAGAAAAATTAATGGCGACCGTGAAAAAGCAAGAAAACGAACAACAAGAATTGAAAACCCGCATTATGGCGAATGTGCAAGCGGGCAATCAAGCTTTAGCGGGACAATACGCGCTTAAATTAAAAACGCTTGAGCAACAATTAGAAGAAAACCGTAAGCAAATGACCATTGCAGAACAAACTTATCGCAATTTAATTACTTCACGCGACCAAGCCATTAATGCGGCTAAAGCAAAAATTGAAGCGATTAAAACCAGCTTGGATAATGTCAAAATGCAAAAAGCCATGGCAGAAATGCACGAAATGGCTTCTGGAGTCACTTCTTCTATTGGCAGTTCTACAGACACTTTAAATCGTTTGCATGAAATGGTAGAAGAAGAACGCTATAAAGCAGCGGGTAAAGCACGGTTAGCACAAGATACTTTGCAAGACAGCATGGCATTTGAAGGCATTCAAGTACAACAAGCAGAACAAGACGCGCTTGCAAATGCAGCTTTATCTGAATTTTTAAATAAAGAAGGGCAAAATGCTAACCATTCTTTAGAATACCAAAATAGCAAACCTATTGCGGGGGAAGTGTTAAGTAAAGAACGTGTACAACGTTAAAGCTTTATTTAAGTTTTGCTTTATTTTACTTTTCAGTTTTTCTTTTACGGGTTTTAAATTTTTATGTGGCGTTATCTTTCTACTGCTTTTTGGCTCACTGTTACAATTCCAAGTTTGGGCAGTGTGCCAGTCAATGCCATTCTTTGCGTTTGTTTCTTATTAATTGGTTTATTAGAACTGATTAAGTTTGGACATTCTGGTATGTGGTTTTTAGGTGCAGGATTAGAAGGTATTTATTTATATTTACTGGCTTCTAATCCTGCTTTTCAAAGATGGTCAGATGCCCTTGCTTTAGAGCAACAGCGCGAAGATAGTACAGAGAAACGCCAATATTTACTACAAAATTTAGCAAGTTCTAGTCGTGAACGATATTTAGCAATAGAAAATAAAACCCAGCAGATTTTAAATTATCAACAACACAATCAATTAGAAAATTATTTAATTGAAAACAATCAAAAAGCATTAAAGCAATTATCGTGGACATATTTGCGTTTATTAATGATGCAGCAAAATATCCAACGTACAAAAAGCAATACGCAAGAATTGCAAGTACAACGGCAAATTGAAATTTTGCAAAAAGAATTAAGTATTTCCGACTTAACTGAAAGTTTACGCAAACGAAAGCAAGAAACAATAAATGCTTTGCAACAACAACAAGCTGTTTTTGCGCAACATCGTACTTCTTTGCAAGAAATTCATAGTGATTTATTGCATATTGAAGCACAAATTGATTTAGCAGAGCAAAATGCAATGTTAGCTAATAGTCAACAAAATTTGATTTCTTCAGAAATCGATTTAGCGACAGATTTATTAAAAATTAGTGATAGGTTGCATAAAGATTTGATTTAGAGTTTTATATGACGCAATTACTTGAACAAGCTTTTTTAGAAGTTTCTAAATTATCTGATACGCAACAAAATTTAATTTCAAAATGGTTGCTTGATGAGTTGTTAGTAGAGAAAAAATGGAATGTTTTATTTGCAGATTCGGAGGATTTTTTAGCAAATCTGGCAAATGAAGCTTTAAAAGAACATAGAGCTGGAAAAACTAAACGTTGAAAGATTACTACGCTATTTTAGGGTGTAAGCCTGATACACCACAAGAGGACATTATTAAGCACGCCCGCCGTGCTGCAATGGAGGTTAATGAGGCTTATGGTGTATTGAAAGACCCTGTAGCGCGTGCAGAATATGATAAAACCTTGATTAAACCTATCCCAATTCAAACAAGACAACCGCGTTTTTCCCCTCCGCCTAAACCCACACTAAATTTTAAGGAACTGCAAGCGGGTTTTAAAAGCATCGCAATTTTAATTATCCTCGTAGTGTTTATATGGGATATGGTGTTTAGTAAGAAGCCCACGCCCGCACAGCAACAAATTGAAAAAAACTATACGGTTGAACCGTTTTTTAAAAAAGGGCTTGCATCAGATATATGCCAAAATGCAGTAAAAGAGCGGTTACATTATCCAAATACGATTGATTTTAAAAACATGGAAGTTAGCACGGCAATCCATTCTCATGATGCTAAATTACTAAACTATGCAATTACGGGGAAAGCTGAGTGGCAGAGTGATGAATTTAACTTAGACACGCGAGGCTTTGCATGTGCAGTACAAGAAAATACAACTACTACGCCTTCTCGTTGGGGAATTAATTTGATTTTTTGATTTTAGATAAAGATGTATTTCAAGTATTTTTATCTCTTATTCTATAATGTCTTAAAATAAAAACCCGCTAGATTTCAAAAATCTAGCAGGTTTAAACTAAAATTTTTTAAACTATCCCTCCGCCATCTCTCGCACATCTTGCGTGATTTTCATTGAACAAAAGTGAGGGCCACACATTGAGCAAAAATGCGCAGATTTGGCGGCATCTTTTGGCAAAGTTTCATCATGAAACTGTTTAGCTTTTAAAGGGTCAAGACTTAAACTAAATTGGTCTGTCCAGCGAAATTCAAAACGCGCTTTTGACATTGCATTGTCGCGAATTTGTGCCGCTGGGTGTCCTTTAGCTAAATCTGCCGCGTGTGCCGCAATTTTATAAGTCACAATCCCTTCACGCACATCGTGTTTATTTGGCAAGCCTAAATGCTCTTTGGGCGTGACGTAACACAACATCGCGCAGCCAAACCAGCCAATCATTGCCGCACCAATTCCAGAAGCAAAATGGTCATAACCTGCTGCAATATCAGTGACTAAAGGCCCTAAAGTATAAAAAGGAGCTTCATCACAGACTTGCAATTGCTTAGTCATATTTTCTTGCACCATGTGTAAAGGCACATGTCCAGGTCCTTCAATCATGGTTTGCACGTCGTGTTTCCATGCAATTTTGGTTAATTCGCCTAAAGTTTCTAATTCAGCAAACTGCGCCGCATCATTCGCATCCGCCAACGAACCAGGGCGTAAGCCATCTCCTAACGAGAAAGATACGTCGTAAGCCTTCATAATTTCACAAATTTCTTCAAAATGGGTGTACAAGAAATTCTCTTGTTGATGCGCTAAACACCATTTCGCCATGATAGAGCCGCCGCGTGACACAATACCCGTCACCCGTTTAGCCGTTAAAGGGACATATGCCCGCAATACGCCCGCATGAATGGTAAAATAATCAACGCCTTGCTCGGCTTGTTCAATTAAAGTATCACGGAAAATTTCCCAATTTAAGTCTTCTGCTTTACCGTTGACTTTTTCTAATGCTTGATAAATCGGCACAGTGCCAATCGGTACAGGCGAATTGCGCAAAATCCATTCACGGGTTTCATGAATATTTTTACCCGTGGATAAATCCATCACTGTATCGCCACCCCAGCGAATTGACCACACCATTTTTTCAATTTCTTCAGCAATTGAAGAGGTTGTCGCTGAGTTGCCAATATTAGAATTGATTTTGACTAAGAAATTACGCCCGATAATCATCGGTTCTAATTCAGGGTGATTGATATTTGCGGGAATAATTGCCCGCCCGCGTGCAACTTCTTGGCGTACAAATTCGGGGGTAATTTCGCGCGGCATCACTGCACCAAAACTTTCGCCGACATGATGATTAAGTAAATGTGCATCGGCGAGGGTTTGCCGTTTTAAATTTTCCCGAATTGCCACAAATTCCATTTCAGGCGTGATAATGCCCTGTTTAGCATAGTGCATTTGCGTTACATTCGCGCCTTGTTTAGCGCGGCGCGGCGGGCGCACATTGGGAAAACGCAAATTCATCAGCAATTGATTATTTAAACGTTGTTGTCCATATTCAGAAGTAACTTGTGTTAATTGCTCAGTATCTTGCCGTTCAGCAATCCACGCGTTACGGATGGCGGGCAAACCTTGTTGAATATCAACTTGATAATCAGTATCCGCATAAACACCAGTAGTATCATAAACTGCAATCGTTGGATTTTGTTCAAGACTGCCATCGGGGCGCACGGTATCGCTTTGTTGAATTTCGCGCATTGGCACGCGAATATCGTCACGGCTACCTTGTACATAAATACGGCGTGAATTAGGGAATTGTTCAAACACAAAAGCGCAATTACTAATTGCAACTTCGTTGGTAGGGGATTGAAAAATCAATGGGCTATCTGCATTCATGTCGTCTTGCCTTGAGTGGTTATTTTTGCTAACTCAGTTAGCGAAGAGAAGGCAAAGAGACAAACTTTTGGCGTTCGCTTCCCTACGCTAATATGAATTAGGTCAGGTTCAAAGGGTATTTTCTCAGTCCCGAGTGTGTGGGACACCCCTAGCGTGTTGAATTTGGCTTCAACATTAATAAAAGATTATGCGTTAAAATCAAAAACTAAACAATGATAGATAGATATTAAAAAAGAGGGGGCTGCGTTTATCAATGGTAAGTATATTTTTTGTTAAATTTCGCTATAATCAAGAATAATTTTATTATTTGACAATTTTCCGCAAAAAATCGCTTTTGGATTAACTCATGCTTATTGAATTCAGTATTACTAATTTTTTATCTTTTTATGAAAAACAGACTTTTAGTCTTGTTGCTAGTAAAAGTAAGGAGTTAGAAGAAACTCATACTTTTTCAGTGCAGAGTAAAGCTAAACAACCTCGTTTATTGCACGCAGCGGCGATTTATGGCGCGAATGCAGCGGGTAAAAGTAATTTGCTGGCAGCGATGCGAGTGATGCGAGAGATTATTTTATCTTCTGCTAAAGAATCGCAAGTAGGTGAACCGATTCAGGGTATTCAAGCACATGCGTTGCATAAAAAAGAAGCGACTGAATTTGAAATTGTTTTTTTTAAAGAAGGAATTCGTTATCAATATGGTTTTGCGGTAACAGCGCAACGGGTATTAGAAGAGTGGTTATTCGTTTTTGAAACTAGCCGTGCTCAACAATGGTTAAGTCGTGTTTATAATCCAGACAGTAAAAAATATGAATGGTTAATTAATGCAACTTATATTAAAGGCAATAAAGAAGTTTTAAAAGAAACGACGCGAGATAATGCCTTATTCATTTCTACTGCGGCAATGCTTAATAGTAAACCTTTTGAGAATATTATTGAGTGGTTTCAAATGAATTTGCAGATTGATAAAACTGAAAATTTTTCACCACAAAAAACAATTGAGTTTTGTGAAACACCAGAGGGTAAGGAAAAAATTATTAAGTTTTTACAGACTGCGGATATTAGTATAAATGCTATTCAATTGAAAGAAGAAAACTTTTCAATCGATATGTTGCCTATGGAAATTCCTCAAGATATAAAAGAAAAACTCTTACAAAAAATAATAACAGAATTTAAACAATCTCCAAAAGTTCATATTTTAAGTTTTATTCATAAAACTGAAGATGGAAATTTCTTTGAGTTGCCGCTTGATTCTGAATCTCGTGGTACAAAAAACTTATTTGAAATTGCAGGTGTATGGTTGAATATTTTAGAGCAAGGGCGAGTAATTTGTATTGATGAGTTAGAAAGTAGTTTGCATCCTTCAATTACACGTTTTTTAATTGAATTATTCCATAATCCTGAAATCAATACTTCTCATGCACAATTAATTTTTACTACACATAATACAACCTTGTTAGATACCGATTTACTACGTCGTGACCAAATTTGGTTTGCGGAAAAAGATGCTATGCAAACCAGTAAAGTGTATCCTTTATCTGACTTTAGTCCGCGTAAAGATGAAAGTTTGCAAAAAGGTTATTTACAAGGACGTTATGGTGCATTACCTTTTATTTCTTCTCCTAAATGGATAAAAAAATAAGATGGGAACAGAAAATTTACACCATAAACGTAAAGCACGTTTAGCAAATAATTTAGAAAGGAAGAAAGTAAAGCGTGAATCTTATGATACTGTTTTAATTGTTTGTGAGGATAGCAAATCATCACCGACTTATTTGCGCTGCATTATAGAGCATTTTAAACTGAATACAGCGAATATTCTTGTTAAAGGAAGCAAAGATAAATCTGCACCTACGTCTGTTGTAGAAATAGCTAAAAAAGAAAAGAAAAAAAATGATTATGATAAAGTATATTGTGTCATTGATAGAGATAAGCATCATACATTTAATAAGTCATTAGACGAAGCAAAAAGAAATAAGATTGAAATGATTATTTCTATCCCTTGTTTCGAATATTGGCTTTTATTACATTTTGAATATGCAGATAGTCCTTTTGTTGCAGCTCAAGGTTCTGATTGTGATTTAGTGAGTAAAAAACTAGAAAAACATATTTCAACCTATAAGAAAAATGCTGAAGAAATGAAAAAGTATTTTAATGACTTATTAAAAGAAAATTTGGATGCTGCAATTAAAAATGCAGAAAGACGAGAAAAAGAATCAGCAGGTGAACTATTAGAAAATAGAAATCCTCATACTGAAATACATAATTTAATTAAATATTTAAAAAATTTAAAACAAAATCATTTATAAATGTACTACTTTAGCCCCTCTTTTTTATGAATTACACAATGCACTTTCTACAAGATTTATATCTAAAAATTTCCACAATTTCTGCCCACTGGAACATAACCCATTGTTGGCTTTGTGAAACTGCTTCACCACACATTATTTGTGAACAATGTAATGCAGAATTGCCGCGACCGCCTCTTGTGTGTCCACAGTGCGCTCGTCCTTTAGTTTTTCTTGAATATGTGCAAATCTGCGAAAATTGCCGTTTTCATCCTCCGTCTTTTAATTACGTCAAAGCAGTTTTTCAATATCAATATCCTGTTGATAAAATTATTCATGCAATGAAATATCAAGCAAATTTTGTCTTGCAACGTTGGTTAGCGTTGCAAATGCGAGCACGTTTGCAAACAACTGTTGAGAAGTTGAAAGAAACAGCGTTATTAGTTCCTGTCCCTGTATATCCTGCGGATTTAGGACGACGTGGCTATAATCAAGCGGCTGAATTGACTAAATATTTAGCGCGTGCTTTTAATTTGCCTTATGATTTTAAAACTGTTAGTTGTATTAAACCTAAACAGCAGCAAGCAAATTTATCACAACGACAACGACAGCAAAATGTGCAAGGAGTATTTGCCGTGCGCTCAGTGGCGGAGCAATATTCACATGTGATTATTGTGGATGATGTGGTGACAACGGGAGCAACTGTGAATGAAATTGCATTGCAATTGAAATTGGCAGGTGTAAAAAAAGTCGGGGTGTGGTGTTGTGCGCGGCGGTAAAGAAATTTTTAGCTTTTGAACCAAAAATAAAAACCTGCTAGGTTTTCAAAACCTAGCAGGTTTTTTAAAGAATTAACGTTTTATAACGTTAGAAACTTCAGTTGTTTTATCAGTAGTTTCTTTAATGGGTAATTCATCAGTAAGCACGATTTTATTTAAATTACTTTCTACCGTTTTCTCTCCAATACCATGCACTTTAGTTAATTCATAAGGGGATTTGAACGCGCCAAATTCTTGGCGATATTGCACAATGGCTTGTGCTTTTTTTGCGCCAATCCCTGTTAAAACGGCATCTAAAGTTGTTGCATCCGCAGTATTAATATTGACTTTAAAAGTATCATTCGCAACGGCAGGCACATTAGAAACAGCAGGCGTAACAATATTGGGATTTGCGGGTACAACGTTAGGTGTTGTTTGGCTAGGGATTGTTTGATTGTAAGCACTGGGAGGAATAAAAGCGGGGGGATGTTCAGGAACTGTATTTTGAGCAAATGAAGTAAAAGGAAGCATTAATAGTGCAAAGGCACAAGCTTTAAACATAGTTGTTCTCCGAAATGGTATTATTAGTAAGTGTTTTTTTGCTAAGAAAATCAAACTTTTTAAGTATACTAAGTCAGTAAGAAAAAGAATAGTTTTTTCTTAAAAAACGACGTAAGAAACATTGAAACTAAACGATTGTATTTCTTACGTCGTATTTAAATTATTTGTGTTCTGTTGTGCTTGGTGCAGCTTCAGCAGTAGGGGCTGTAGCCGCTGGTGCAGGAGCAGCTTCTGGTGCGGGGGCTGCCGCAGTTGTGCCTTTAACTGCTGCTATCATGTGCTCAAGACCTGCTTTAACTTCTGCATCAGATAAATCTGGATTGCCGCCTTTTGCAGGCATGACACCTGCTTTGCCTTGGTAACCTTCAACGGCGTGTTTTAATAATACTTCTTCGCCTTGTGCAATCCGTGCTTCCCATGCAGCTTTATCACCAAATTTAGGTGCACCTGCTACGCCTAAACCATGACATGCGGTACACACTGTATTATAAACTTCTTCTCCTGTTAATGGTTTTTTCTCAACTACAGCAGAAGCTTTAGCATCAGCGGATTTAGTAGCAACTTGTCCAACGGGTTTTATACGTTCAGCGGTTTGTTGTACTTGTAAACTGCTTAATGGTTTTTCTGCGCCTCCAACGAATTGTAAGGCAAGAAATAATAAAATTAATACCGCAACACCAATCACAATGATGCCTGAAAATTCATCAAGAAAATCTTGTTTTTGACTCACTTCACGTCCCCTCAAAATAATTTTATAAGGTCACTTAATCGATTAAATTTGGTTAAAAATTTTTTACAGAGATTACTGTTCTGTCGCGTAGAATCTAACAAACTCGTTTATTCATCGCAACCAAAGATTCTAATTATTTGTAAATAGGATGGTTCTTTTTCTATTCACATGAAATAAATAGAATCCCCTGTATTATGACATGTTTTAGCGTCAGTGCGTAACTCCCCATGGGATTTCTTATGCTGGTAATAGAGGCTATTTTACTGTTTTAGCTATATAGTCCCCGTATCACAAAAAGAGTATAGAAAATGACCTATTCAAGAGACTTTCGTGAGCGCGTATTAAAAACAAGACAAGAAGACAAATTAACCATCGCCGAGGTAGCAAAACGCTTCAAGAT
>JACCEE011391015.1_pt1 | contig 22543 bp, 20 predicted proteins | sample 7449931 | NCBI WGS metagenome assembly JACCEE01 (sample SAMN15323457, study PRJNA562643) | freshwater metagenome | isolation source: river surface water | place: USA:Blue River Watershed | collected 2017-08-19 | reverse complement strand
TTATACTCATTAAGGAACTTAATAAAAAGTCCAGTACTATAACCCTCTTGTCCCTGACGAAGACAAATCCTAAAACTTCTTGTAAAGGAGATTCCCGAAAGGCTCAATTGAACAAGGTTTTGAGCCTGATAGCTTTTCTGAACAGCCTTCTCAGAAATTAAAGCTAAACCCTGAAAATCATTAAGATAGTTCTTAATGGCTTCGGTGCTACCTAGATGAATAAAGACATTTAACATATCAAAATCAAATCCATTACGCTCCAAACTCTTACGTATCACCTCGAGTGTTCCCGAACCTCTCTCTCTTACTATTATAGGTATCGAAAAAAGATCTTCTATGGTTAATCGCCTCTTCTTTGCATAAACACTCTTAATCGAAGTAACTGGAACAATCTCATCGCTCATAAACTCTATATACCTTAAGCCAGAACTTGAAGATTCGTTCTCAACTAAAGCGATATCAATATCTCCGTTCTGAAGATTCTGCTCCATTTGAGATGAGTTACCATTTAAAACAAAAAGCTCAACATCAGGATACTGAACATTAAATGCAGCCAAAACTCCAGGTAACACATACTGCATAATTGTTGACGATGCCCCTATTTGCAACTTCCCAACATATTGCCCCTTCAAACGACCGATCTCATATTCCAATTTCCGATATTGCTCACGGATATCCACCAATTCAGAGTACACTAATCTTCCGGCATCAGTTAGAAAGATTTTACTCCCTTTACGATCAAACAGAGAGATTCCTAATCTCCCTTCCAATTCCTTAATATGTCTTGTAACAGCAGGTTGACTAATAAACAGTTCATCTGCAGCCTTTGATAGGCTTAGATTATCGGCAACTGAAAGAAATACTAAATCTCTATAATCCATACCTCAAAGATAATTAACCTTTTCTCAGACAATTCTAAAATTATAGTCAATTTTCCAACTAATGATCGGCCTAGTAACAACCTTTCAGACCTAAAACAAAAGCTATCTTTACTCAATAATATTAATGACCATGAAGTTTATCTATTACATCACAATACTTACAACAATTAACTTCACGCTATCTTCAGCAAATTGCTTAGGTCAATCACAAAACCCCAAACCTAAGTTTGATTGGCTTGTTGGAAAATGGCAATTTTCTCATGATTCAAAAAGTTATGAAGAATGGATAAAGGTAGATAGTGATAAACTACTTGGAAAAAGCTATACAGTTTCTGACAGGGATACTATTATTCATGAAACCATTAAAATCTCTCAAATTGGAACTGATTATTGGTATATCCCGTCTGTAGCAGATCAGAACAACGGTCAACCAGTATACTTTAAACTTATTGTTCATACTGATACCACGTTACTGTTCCACAATCCAAACCATGACTTTCCACAATTTATCAAGTATAATTACCATGATCCTGACACCTTAAAAGCATCAATCTCGGGTGATAAAAAAGGAACAAGTAAGACAATTGACTTCATGCTTATAAGGAAAGAAGAGTAGGATGTTGGCGAATAAAATTGAAAGAGATTCTGTTCTCTGGAACCTATGGCATGGTTGCAAAAAGACCAGTGAAGGCTGTTTAAACTGCTATGTCTATCGGCGGGATGAAAAACATGGAAAAGATGGTAGTATTATCTCTACAACTAAAAACTTCTATCTTCCAATAAAAAGGAATAGAAAAGGTGACTATAAGGTTGCTTCAGGTACTTTAGTCTATACCTGTTTTACATCCGATTTCTTTCTCGATAATGCTGATGAATGGAGGGATGAGGCCTGGAAAATAATAAAGGAGAGAGCTGACCTTAACTTCCTGATGATCACAAAACGTATAGATAGATTCACTAAGTGTATCCCGGCAGATTGGGGCGATGGATATGATAATGTAATCATTTGCTGCACAATTGAGAATCAGAAACAGACTGATTACAGATTACCAATCTATAAGAATGCTCCGATAAAACATAAAATTTTAATCTGCGAACCAATTCTTGAACAAATCAATCTCTCTGACTATAGTATTGGCGATTGGATCGAACAGGTTGTAATAGGAGGCGAATCTGGACCTAATGCCCGATTATGTGATTACCAATGGATTCTAGACATAAGAAAAACATGTAAAAAAGAACAAGTTAACTTTTGGTTTAAACAAACTGGTGCAAAGTTTCTTAAAAACGGGAAAACCTTTTCCATTCCGAGGCAGTTACAACACTCACAAGCTAGGAAAGCTAATATCAATCTTAACTTCAACAATCAAAACACACCTATTCATCCCATTCCATAAAGTACCAAATTTTTACTTATAATTGATAAATATCCATCTCCTTATTCTTTGCAAACCAAGAACTTGTATGTGAGAAGAAATGGATCATATGTTCAGATTGAAGATGAGCATCTAAAGCCTCCTTTGAACTCCATCGTTCAAAAATGAACAACTCAGGCGTATCAGCTTCTTTTTGATAAATCTCATATTCCAAACATCCATTCTCTTTCCTGACAACCTCAGCTATCTTCCTAAACTGGTTAATGTATTCTTGTTTAAAACTTAAGATAGGCGTTGCCTTAATTGTTACAATTATCATTTCAAACTCTTATTTAATAGTGTATTTGCTTTATTTATTGCTGCTGTTAACTCAATAGCGTATTCCTCGCCAAGAATAGCACAATAATTATGATAGAGCTCTTCTAAGGCTTTCTTTATATCTGACTTAAGTGCTTCTCCGGCGGCCGTTGGAAAGATCTCAGCATACTTACCGTTCTGCCGACGCTCAACATAACCCATTACAATGAGCTTATCAATAAATCGTGTCATCGTAGAGGCCTTTAAATTCATACGCTTACTAAGCTCATTTTGCCTTAAACCCGGTTCTTCAATCAGTTGCAACATCAAATGAGCATACGCAGTTGGTAATCCAATTCTACTAAATGACTCATCAGCTAAATAACTAATCAGACGTGATAATGAATTAGCGGTAAAATAGAGACAACATTCTTGATATGTAGGACAAGATTCGCTCATTTCAACACATTATTTGTATATGCAAATGTATGCAATAACAATTGTACATACAAACAAGAGAGAATTTTTCATTTACCTTGAAAGAGCTAATCATCTAGGTTATTTGTTTTCTCTATTTTCGTTGGAAAATCTATTGAAGTGGAAAAAATTCTAAACAAGTACAGATCGATAATAGAGGATAGCCAAACAGAAATTGAGAGATTAAAGTATAAGATTCGGTTTTGTATGGTATTAAGGGTAACATTGATATTACTTTTATTTACACTCATATATCTTTTAAGAAATGAATCCTTAGTCATTATCAGCCTAGTAACCTTACTTATACTCATTACATTTATCTCAATCGTAGTCTATAACAATAAGTTACTTCAGAAAAGACAATGGCATACTTCGATTTGTCAACTATGTAAAGATGAGTTAAACGCTTTAAACTATAATTTCTCCGCTTTTGATGGAAGGTTAGATTTAGTTACCCCTGATCATCCCTATAGCCTAGACCTAGATATATTCGGAAACAATTCTTTATTTCAGTCTATCAATCGAACCGTTTTGCCCGCAGGGAGCAATTGGCTTGCCGAGGCCTTTCTGAAACCGCTAGAAAAAGAGCAAACGATTAAACAGCGTCAGGTAGCCATTCAAGAGATGTCAGAGAATTTAGAAATAAGGCAATCTTTCTTTGTTACCGGATTTCTGGCGTTGAAGAAGGGTCATGATATTAACGATCTCTTGAAATCAGCAGATAGTTCAATGACTAGTATAGATTCTCCTTTATGGCGCTTCGCCATCTGGTTAGTTCCAACTGCTTGGGGTATCTTGATTGGATTAACTATTACCGATATTATTTCAATGTATCTCGCAACCATTTTCTTACCAATAAGTTTCCTCGTCGCAAACATCAAAGTGAAGCAAATCAACAAGCTTCACAACAAAGTCAATAAAATGAATGAGGTATTTGCTGCCTATGCAGAACTATTTAAAATTGCGGAAGAGTCTGATCTAAAAGCAGAGATATTCCAATCAATTAAACATAGACTAACATCTCATAATCTTTCGGCTTCTAAGGTGATATCCAAATTGTCAAAACTTCTTGGGGCTCTCGACCAACGCAGCAATATGGTTATGATCCTTCTAAACATATTCATCTTATGGGATCTTAGAGTAGCCTTGGGGGTCGTTAAATGGCAAAAGGAGCATAGGGTTAATATCAAAGCGTGGTTTGATGCCCTAGCCGAATTTGATATGCTCTCCTCAATGGCAGGTTTTGCCTATAACCATCCTGAATACATATATCCAACCATTGATAATCATTACTTCCGCTTAAGTGGTTCGAAGGTAGGTCATCCTTTAATGGACAGAAGAAAGTGCGTTACAAATGCAATAGAGTTTCATAAAAGTCCTTTCTTTATGATAATCACTGGAGCAAATATGGCTGGTAAAAGCACCTACTTAAGAACCGTGGGTGTTAACTATCTCTTGGCAAACATGGGTTTACCTGTCTTTGCGAAAACATTCTCCTTTTTTCCAGGAAAACTTTATACTAGCCTTCGAACCTCCGACTCTCTCGTAAATAACGAATCATACTTCTTTGCTGAACTAAAGAGAATTAAAAACATAATTGACCAACTTCGCTCAGACGAGAAACTATTTATCATCCTTGACGAGATCCTCAAAGGCACCAATTCTACCGATAAACAAAAAGGATCAAAAGCATTAATCAAACAATTCGTTCTTAATGGAGCCTGTGGAATTATTGCAACCCATGATCTCCAACTTGGTGAGCTGCAACCTGAATTCCCCGACAGTATACAAAACTTCTGCTTTGAAGCTGACATCAAAGAGGATCAACTATCTTTCAGCTATAAACTAAAAGAAGGAATCGCCGAAAACATGAATGCTTGCTTCCTAATGGAGAAAATGGGAATTATCCTATAAATCGGAATTACAATCGACTGAAAGAAAAATTGGCAACTCAAAAAATTTACCACCAGTCTCCCAGTCTCCCAGTCTCCTAGTCTCCCAGTCTCCCGGTCACTTCTTCCCCTTTTTCCCTTTTTCTAACTTTTTCTTTTCGTTGGCAGTAAACCCAGAACCATCGCATCGGTTGCTCTTTTGAGAAGGTTCGTCAACATTAAAATCGGCTTTACGACAACGCTTATTCTCATAATTATCGCAAGTTCCATTTCGATCATTATCTCTGTAGCAATTTCGCTGTTTAATAGTTGTATCATTCGTAACGGGGGGACATTGCGCAGAAACTTCAGCAATAAAATAAAAACTGAGTAGAATAAAAAACAAACTCTTTAAGTGTGATTTTACTATCATGATTTAATAATTCTGAAACCCTTTCGGTTTTAATTTTAATCTTCAACCAGGGTTAAGATATTTGACAGATTCACTGCAAAGTTAACAACCTTACACTATAAGTAAGACTTCTAAAGGGGATAAAAGTTTAATACACCTCAACCTATTCCATGAGAAAGAGAATGATCTCATTAATAGGCTGTGAATAATCCTCTCCTCCAGAACTAGGAAAACCAAGACATCATCATTAAACAGATCCATAAAACTATAACAATGGATTCAGTTTAAATCTGACTAAATTCTGTATTTTGTTTTAGATGTTCTGTATAAGTATTGATTCGAATCATCTCCTTAGGAATATCAATACCTTGCGGGCAAAGTGGCACACACTTTCCACAAGAAATACAATGATCAGCCTGACGTAGTTTAGGTACCGATCGGTCATAACCTACAAGAAAAGCCCTACGATACTCCTTATAATTCTCGTCGTGATTTGATTTCGCGAAAGTCCCTTCATTAATACATTTATTATAGTGAGAGAAAATAGCGGGAATATCAATACCATAAGGACAAGGCAGGCAGTAATTACACTCCGTACAAGAAACCAAAGGATAAGTCAGATACTCAACAGCAATGCTCTCTAATAATTCAAGATCATTATTAGTTAACTTCTTTAAAGGAGAGTATGTCTTTAGATTGTCGACCAAGTGCTCTTTATAAGTCATTCCACTTAAAACAGTCAACACATTCGAAGGCTGTCCTGCATACCTGAATGCCCACGAGGCCAAGCTTGCCTCAGGTTCACGTTCTTTTAATTTTCTGGCCAAAAACTTAGGTAGTTTCACTAATCGGCCACCCAGCAAGGGTTCCATGATTACTGCCGGTATCTTTCTCTTCTCAAGTTCACCATAGAGATAATCTGCATTTACATTATATTCGCCTGCATGTTTCCAATCAATATAATTCAACTGAATCTGTATGAAATCCCATTTGTAATCCAGTGACAAAACATAATCGAAAACCTTAACATCACCATGAAATGACCATCCCAAGTTCCTAATTCTGCCCGCTTCACGTTCCTTTAAAAGAAAATCAAGTAGTCCGTTGTCAATGAAACGACTATTAAACTCCTCAACTCCATTCATACCGATAGCATGTAGCAAGTAATAGTCGATATAATCAACTCTAAGCTCCTTTAATGAGTTCTTATATATAGCAAGTGAACTCTCAAAAGTTCTTTGGGCTCCCTCTTCAAAGTTGGACATCTTGGTAGCCACCATATATTTCTCCCGTGGATGTCGACTCAATGCAATACCGGTTGCCCCCTCTGAGAGCCCACGAGTGTAAATAGGTGCGGTATCGAAATAATTAACACCATATTGAATAGCTAAGTCTACCAAACTATTCCAAGCCTCCTGATCTACCTCCTTTTTATCTCCATCAGTCTTCTTCATAGGAAGACGCATGCATCCATAACCCAGCAAGGAGACTTTATCACCAGTAATTGGGTTAACTCGATATTCCATTTGCTTTGGATCAATCATTTCCAATGAGACCTCAGCGTCCTTTAACTCCTCAGTCTTCTTTGGAGAACATCCTACTGCTACAGCGGCCGAGACCCCTAGGGCTCCACCTAATAACTTCACAAAGTCTTTTCTATCAATTTGGCTCATGATTTCAATAATTAGATGGTTCGATGACGTTCATTGCCTTCAACATAAATGGCACTTAAAGGCCTTGCCGGGCAAAGATATTCACATGCACCGCAACCTATACAACGCTCCGTATTGATGGAGGGTATCTTTCTAGATTGTTCATTCTTTGGATCTGATGGAACCATCTCTATTGCATCCGAAGGACAATGCCTTGCACAGTTTCCACAATCAACATCATCTGTCAAGACTATACATCTCTTACGAACCCACTTCGCCTGCCCAATCTGTATTGAACTCTTCTCCTCCTTCGTTATTTTACCAATCGCTCCTGTAGGACAGAGCTCAGAACAGACTACACACTCCGGACGGCAATAGCCATCTCGATAACTCATTACAGGCTGCATCAGCGTTGCAAACGAAGAGGATGGACTTAACAGATTATTAGGACAGCCACTGATGCATAGGCCACAAGCAGTGCAGTGCCTTGATAAATGACCAAATGCGTGTGAACCCGGTGGTGTAATTGGAGTACTTCTCTTAGGATCCTCCTTCTCCTTAAGAACAGTGATCTCCTTCTTGATCTTATCTTGCGCCTTTAATGCACCTCCGATTGCTAATAGGGCGGTTAAAGACAGAAATCTACGGCGATCACCCTCCTCATCATTACCAGAGACCTGAGGATGAACCTTTGTCTTTGCATTTTTTCTTGAGACATATTGATACTTGATTGCACCCTGCTTGCACTTAACAGTACAATCCATACATACTACACATCTGGAATAGTCAATAAGATGATTAACAGGATCAATACATGACGACTTACAATTCTTTGCACATATTTTACACCCATTACAAAGATCCGTATCAAGAACGGGTTTAAAAAATGAATATTTCGAAATAAATCCAAGCAACGTTCCAGCAGGGCATACCGTAGTACAATAGATTCGACCATTTAATATCGAAAGAACCATCACAACCAACAGAGATACTCCCGAGACAATCAGCGTTACAGCGGTCTTATGATTATAGGCCATTGTATAGAAAAGGGTACTATCATGCCTCTCTGCCCATGTAGCAAATAGATTATTTAAAGCAACATAGACTTGCGAACCAAAATTAGAAGCAATCCTTCCATAAGCGGCATAGGGGTCAAGTAAGGAAACTAGGAAGGTCAACTCGATGATAAATGAAATCACAAACATCCCTAAAAAACTATATTGAAGCCATTTCAAGGGCTTACGATACTTATATCGATTCTTTGAACCAAACCTACCTAATCTAACAATTATATCCTGTAAAATACCTAGCGGACAAATCACAGAACAGTACACTCTGCCAAATAACAGAGTCAGAAGTATTATTGATAACAAAGCAATTAAACTCCCACCCAAAAGGGCAGGTATAAGCTGCAACTTTGCTAACCATGAGAAATATCTGATCGTTTCTGTTGCATCCAAAAAAAGTAATGTGATAAGACTAAACGAAAGCAAAGCCAGGCCTATCCTAATCTTTTTAAGCATCGTAGATTTTATTACTTGGTGAATGATCGATATTACAAAGTTAAACTTTAATATCTCATTTTTTATATGGTATAGCAACCAAAAGAATAATATTCACCGCTAAACGATATATAGCCTCACCACTAAGAGCGGGAACAAAGTTTTCACCCAACCAAGTATTAAGGTTGTATTACCTGTAATGCGAACTTATCCCCAATATTTCGTTAATTTTAAAAATCAATTATTATTAACCTCACCATGGTCATCCATTCAGATTTCATAAACATTTCAAGTAAAAACATAGCTAAAGAGCACATCTGCTGCGCCTTTTCAGATAAAAAATGCAAAGAGGGATATGAATTAAAAAAGGAATGGTTAAAGAGACAGTTTCCCACTGGATACACCTTTTACCGCTTAAATGAACGAGCCAAGGTCTTTATTGAGTATGGGCCAGCAGAAGAGGGATGGGCTCCTATTATTGCTCCAGGATACCTGCTTATTAACTGCTTTTGGGTTTCAGGTAAATACGCTAAAATTGGCTATGGCAAAAAGCTGTTAGAGCATGTAATAGAGAATGCCCATGAAAAATGCCTAAACGGAATAGTTATTATTACCGGTTTAAAAAAAATACCTTTTTTCATAGATCCCAAATGGCTGGTAAGGCAAGGTTTTAAAGAGGTTGATCGCATTGACACAGGCTACATCCTTATGGAATACTCACTAGGAAATTGTGTGGATAAGCCTCATTTTGCACCAGTTTTAAAAGAGAAATTCACAGATCTACCTTCAGGGTTAGTCGTATTTTACTCCAATCGATGCCCTTTTACAGAGTATTATGTGAATATCGAATTAACCCGTATTGCTCAAAAGCATGGTTTACCAATACAGATAAATAAAATCACAACCAAAGAGATGGCACAAAGCTCCCCAACTGCCGCAACAATATTCAGTCTCTTTAAAGATGGTAGATTTTTAACATCCGATATGAGTGTTTGTTTAGAAGGGAAATTTGAGAAGATCGTGATGAACCCATAATACATTCATCTCATAAAGTAAATAAGGAATTCACCTTGGTTGAAGCTAACGATTTTTTTTCTGAGGAACAACAAAACCCGTACTAAAACAGAAAAAAAATGTAGTAAATTTGTAACCATTGTATAACGTTTTATAACATGGTTATGGAAGAATACTTTACGATTTCAGAAGCTGCAGAATTATTGGGTAAAAATAAAGAAACATTGAGAAGGTGGGACAGGGAAGGAAAGCTAACAGCAATAAGAGAACCGATTAGTAATTACAGAGTATACAAAAAGAAAGACGTCTATGACCTCTTCTCAGAATTTCTTCCGAATCCAGAGAACGAAGAGGAAATAAACAGAAATAAAGCAGAGAAAGACTTCACCGTACTAGAACTCTTTGCAGGAGCTGGTGGTTTGGCTATTGGATTAGAATTAGCCGGACTAAAATGTGTTGCATTAAATGAACTTGATAAATTCGCATGTGAAACATTAAGAAGAAACAGGCCAAACTGGAAAGTTCTTGAGGGAGATGTAAAATCATTTGAGTTTTCCGGTTACAGAAATCAAATTGATGTAGTAACTGGAGGATTCCCATGTCAAGCTTTTAGTTATGCTGGAAAGAAACTTGGTTTTGCAGATGCTAGAGGAACTCTTTTTTATGAGTTCGCCAGAGTTATAAAAGAAGTCAATCCGCCTATCTGCATTGGGGAAAACGTCAGAGGCTTACTCAGTCACGACAAGGGAAATACATTAAAAGGCATGATTTCGATTCTTGACGAGATTGGTTACAATGTAGCTCCTGTCAAAGTTTTAAAAGCAATAAATTTCAAGGTACCACAAAAAAGAGAAAGACTGATCCTGGTTGGAATACGTAAAGACATAAACTTAAAATTTGAATATCCAAAACCTTATAAAAGGATCTACACATTGCAAGATGCTTTAAAAAAAGGAGACCTTTATGATTGTGATGTTCCCAATTCTCTTGGTGCTAAATATCCCGATTCTAAAAAAGCTGTTTTAGATCTTGTTCCTCCAACAGGATATTGGAGAGATCTTCCTGTAGATTTACAGAAGAGTTTCTTAGGTGGTAGTTATTTTCTTGGCGGCGGGAAAACTGGCATTGCAAGAAGAATAGGATGGAATGAACCTTGTCTTACACTGACATGTAGTCCGGCTCAAAAACAGACCGAAAGATGCCATCCAGATGAAACTAGACCTTTTACTATCAGAGAATATGCAAGAATTCAAACATTCCCAGATGACTGGGAGTTTTACGGTTCTATTGCTCAACAATACAAACAAATTGGCAACGCAGTCCCTGTAAATCTAGGGAAGGAGGTTGGGTTCGCAATAGTTAACTTCCTCAATAGATATTATAAGTCTTTGAATCCTTCATAATACACAAAATTATCTTTTGCTATCTGATCCAAGATACTTCTCTCTTTATCAATCTCTTTAAGTATTTCAGCTACAGCATAATTACTCTTCGTTACTTCAGATTTACAATATAATCTTAAGTAATCATCAATGGCTACTGGTAAAGCTTTGTAAAGATTGAATAAAGCATCGGGTTCGTTCGATAATTTTGCATAAAATCTATCACCTGAAATCTTATAAACTCTACTATGACTATATTCTTTCCCATTAATGTCTGCTGTCCATAACTCCTCAAAACTTGATTTTGCCAAAATCTGAACCCAATAGCATCTAGCTTTTTTAAATTGATTTGCATAATTTGCCAATTTCTGAAATAATGCTTCTGCAGAACTACTATTCATAGTATTATGCTTATTCTTAATATCAGCAAAAAGAGTATTATCATTAGATTTTATATCATACCCAGACAAAGTTCCTGATTGAAACCCTTCAATTCCCCCGAGAATATTTTCGTGAAAAGTACCAATAGCATTATTTATTGACTTATCAGCTTGCCTAGCAATCTCATTTAAAAGCAACATTTCATATTCCGAGGAACTAAACTTAGCATCAAAAAGCATTTTAAACACATCCACTTTATTCTTATATAAAGCAGATTTATCCACAATTCCCCATGCTTTGACATAAGTTCGATGCAATTGAGAAATGCAATTCAACAGATGCTCATCAGTAATAAAGCTAACATATTTATTTTCCATCTATAAAAATTTTTAATCTTCAAATATAGTTATTGTTAATTTAAGACCAATCTACAACCTTCACCTATCTCAATATATCAAATCAATATACCTAAAACAAATTATCTAGGATGTTTTATCTACTTTTACTCAAAATATCACTAACCCATGGAACAGAAGCCAGACCTAAAACTCGCAGTAATCATTGATGCCGACAACGTCCCCTCAGCCAATGTCAAAGGAATGATGGAAGAAATTGCCAAATACGGAATCCCTACTTTTAAAAGAATCTATGGAGATTGGACTAAACCAAATCTCGCCGGCTGGAAAAACATCCTTCTGGAGAATGCAATTACTCCAATCCAACAATACGGATACACTACGGGCAAGAACTCCACTGATTCTGCCATGATTATCGATGCGATGGACATCCTTTATACAGGGAAAGTAGATGGCTTCTGCATTGTATCAAGTGATAGTGATTTCACAAAACTCGCCACCAGACTTAGAGAATCTGGGATGAAAGTCTTTGGATTTGGTGAAAAAAAGACTCCTAATCCGTTTATTGTAGCCTGCGATAAATTTATATATCTTGAAATTCTAAAGAGTTCCCCTCCTGACGTCAAAGAAGAGATCCCAGTCAATAATGAGCAGGCTAAACAAAAAAAGGAGTCTATTCAAAAAGTTGATAAAAAAGTTGAAACACTCATTATTACCACAGTGAATGACATCGCTGATGAGGATGGATGGGCTTTCCTTGGTGACCTAGGCAATTTACTAATTAAGAAAAAACCCGACTTTGACCCAAGAAACTATGGGTTTGAAAAACTCACCCCTTTTATAAAATCACTAAAAGGCAGATTCGAGATCGATGAGCGTGTAACTGGGGTTGCCGGTATCAAACATGTCTATATAAAGGTTAGTAAGAGATAAAAAACACCTAAAAAAGGCCGATCTTTCTAAAGACCAGCCTTTCCAATTTAATTGAAAACCAAGTTAGTATATCTTTGAATTATCCCTGTATCCACTCTCATTCGAGAACCAATTCGGAATTATGGAACTGAAGGAGCAGCTTTATCAGAATTAATTCCAATACCCGATCCAGGCCACGACATCACCTTGTAAAAGTCATCAAATACGATACAGGTAGCATAGGCCTGACCATTCTCTAAACCATTAGGAGCAATACTGTAAATAGAAGCATCAGAGAGGAAGTTACCACTAACACTCTGAATTTTGTCAGGTTGTATCCCATCTAACTGAAAACCAAATCCATTATGAAAACTGGCACCTGCAGCCCTCAATGTGAATTGCCCAAATAACTCAACTACATCATTGGCAGCATTGGTCACAGTCTTCATTCTATAATCTACTACCATATCATTAAAATCATAATCTCCTTGCCCAGGCCATAAATCCTCAAAAGCAAGCGTCCCAGTTTGATTTTCTGAAGGATAATAACTATTATAGGCTCTGTTTGGATCATTCGGATAAGCATCCTCATTGTCAACAACACCATCGCCATCTGCATCTTGACTTACAGCTAAGGGTAGACATGCATTGGACGGATCTGACCAATAAGTTCCTGGAAATACATAATCATCGGTTATCATCCGTGAATTACCTCCTGTTCCAATCATACTTACTCTAATCTTATAAACTTGCTGAGAATTTGCAATCTCAGCCGGAATCGGAGCATTTAGGTTTTGAACTGTTGTCACTGGCCAAGGCAAGGTGAAGGCATATTCATAGAACATTACAGGTGTACCTTCATAATATGGCGGGTTGGATTCATCGTAAGGAATATAGTAAAGTTGTACTCCTCTCGAGGTACCGGTACCATTATCAAATTTTGCCTTAAAGGTAATATTCCCATTACCCACCATCATCCATGGAGTCTTAATCCAACATGCACCCGGTGAAAGATTGGTCAGCTGATTGGATCTGGCCGACCATGATCCAGAAATAACCAGTGAGGCTGAATTGGTATAAATTGTAGATTAATAAAATCAAAATTACATAAATCATCAATATATAATAGCTTATTCCATTTCATTCTTTCAAACCTCACTCCACTAACCTCATTGAGATAGAAAAGTATTTAAATGAACCAATCCTTAGATAACGGAATCACTCATGAATCCAAATCACCTCTCTTTAATCCATTTTATCAAAGTTCGATCATTATACTAAACCATTTTTTCTCTCGTTATTAATGACCACCTATTAGTTAAAACCTTTTCTAGCATGAAACCTTTAACAACTATAAGTTCAACAGTAAGATCTCACAAAGGATATTTTATACTTTTCACGCTTCTTGCTATCACAGGATTAAATACTAAAACAATTACGGCACAAACAGTTCCTGCAAGTGGAGAAGAAGTTCTTCAAATGATGTTTGACCATTATAGCGAAAACGGATGGTACAAAAACTTCACCTTTTGGCAACAAACATCCTTTTACAAAGAAGACTCTCTGGTCAGAGAACAAAAATGGTTTGAAGCGATCTCTCTTCCCGGTAAATTAGTCATTAAATATGATAGCATCAATGGACGAAATGGAATGCTATTCAGAAATAACAAGATTTACCGTATGGCCGATGGCAAAATTGCAGCTGTCCAAAAACTAGTCCACACCCTCCTCCTAGCCGGTTTTGATGTCTATTTCCAACCAGTTAAACGCACTGTCCACCTCCTTGATTCTCTTGGCTTCGACCTTGCAAAGGTAAGACAGGATGAGTTTCTTGGTCGTAAAGTTTGGGTTATAGGAGCCTCCTCCGGAGACCTGCAAAGTCAGCAAATCTGGATTGATGCCGAAAGATGGTACCTTCATCGCATAGTTTATCAAATGGGCAACCAAGTGAGCATGGCCGACCTCGATGAATATAAACAACTCAATGGTCACTGGGTTGCTACCAGAATACGATTCTATAAAGATGGGCATCTAACCATGAAGGAGATCTATAAGGATATTCATTTCCCTTCTGTCTTAAATGAAAAACTCTTTCTACCAGAGAACTTTGCGAAAACACGCTGGTAGCCCTTTTCACGTTGCTCACCTCTGTCTATCCATAAAACATCTGAAAGGATAATTCAACTCGTCAGCTGAAGTCGTCAACTCAAACTACAATTACAGTAATTCTTGTCAAAAGGTAGTTCATACAAGCTATTCCGTCTTTACTGAATTAAACTCTCAACGGCCAACTGATAACCCAATAGCCCTAACCCTGAAATGGCACCTTTAGCTGCTGCAGCAGTAAAAGAATGATGTCTATACTTCTCTCGTGCAAAGATATTACTGATATGCACTTCAATGACAGGCACCTTAACCGATTGAATAGCGTCAGCTAAGGCAATCGAAGTATGCGAATATCCTCCTGGATTAAAGACTACGCCTAATAGATCATCGGCCGATTGTATAGCATCGATGAGATCGCCCTCATGATTAGATTGGAAATACTTTATCGTAATGTTCGGAAATCTTGCTTCTAGCTGAACCAAATATTCTTCAAACGAGAGATGACCATAAACCTCTGGCTCCCTCTTCCCTAAAAGATTGAGATTTGGACCGTTAAGAATAAGAATAGTAGTATTATTTGCCATTAGACATAAGCTTTATAAAGAGTAAAGATACAAAATGGCCTACTAGATGATGCTTGGAAAAGCCACATTTGTTACAAAAGAAGTTATCTTTGCACAAAAATACCGAATAGGGGTGCTCCAATTAGGAGCTGAGATTATACCCTTGGAACCTGATCCGGTTAGTACCGGCGAAGGGAATTCATTCCAGGCTTATTTTTCTCGGTTTTTCCCTATCGGTTTTAATTGTTAAACCATTTAAAACCGATTATGCCATGCGCAGAATCTTATCTCTTTTAATGTTGCTAATTGCAACCTCCGGATTATGGGCACAAGTCCAGCTCAAAGGTCGTGTCTTTGATTCAAAAACCAATCAGCCTCTTCAAGGGGCACATGTGAGAGTAGAAGGAACCTTTTTATCAACCATCTCGGCTTCTGATGGCTCCTTTTCCTTCGATAAAATTAAAAACGGAAAGTACCAACTCACTATCTCATTCATTGGTTACTCCACTGAAAAACACACGGTAGTCGTTCCCCAGGATAAACCTGAACAGATTGCGATGTCAACGAATGCCATCATGGCCGATGAAGTTGTAGTAGCCGCCACCCGTCTCTCAAACCAAATGCCTACTGCTGTTAAATCGATATCTAAACATGAAATCACCGATCTGAATCAAGGAAGAGACCTCCCATATATCCTTGAAAACACCCCCGCTCTTGTCAACAACTCTGATGCGGGCACAGGTATAGGTTATACCAGTTTCCGTATTAGAGGTACGGATATGTCGCGTATAAACATTCTCATCAATGGAGTTCCCGTAAACGACCCCGAATCGCAACAAGTCTATTGGGTAGACATCCCCGATATCGCTGCATCAGCCGATGGCATCGAGGTACAACGGGGCGTCGGTACCTCGGTCTATGGAAATTCTTCTTTTGGTGCCGGATTAAATCTCTCAACGAGCCGCCCAAACCCTATCCCCTTCGCAAAAATCGAAACCTCTGCCGGTAGCTTTAATACACTCAGAAACAGTGCTACGTTCTCTACCGGACTAAAATCCAACAAACTTGCTTTCGAGGGGCGTCTCTCTCGCGTTGTATCAGACGGCTATATCGATCGTGCCTCAAGCAACCTTCGCTCCTTCTTCGTTACCGGAGGGTATTACGGCGAAAAAACCATGGTAAAAATGAATATCTTTTCAGGCCATGAGCGAACCTACCAAGCATGGGAGGGCGTGCCTGGCGATAGCCTTGAATCAAATAGAACCTTTAACCCTGCCGGTCTCTACTACGATGCAGATGGAAAGATTCAATACTATAAAGATCAGGTCGATGATTACCAACAAGATTACTACCAACTCTTTATAAGTCACCTCCTTTCAGATCAATGGACACTCAATCTTGCGGGGCACTATACCCGTGGATATGGATACTACGAAAGCTATAAACAAGATACCAAGTATAGTAAATTTGGACTTGAACCTGTCATTATTGGCACTGATACGCTCAAAAGAGGCGATTTCGTTCAACGGAAATATCTTGATAACCACTTCGGTGGGGGCACTTTCTCATTATTATACGATAACCACAACAACTTTACCTTTACTTACGGAGGAGCCTACAACTATTACCATGGCGACCACTATGGAACCCTCATCTGGGCTAAAGTGGCTCCTTTAAACTTCTCTAATAGCGATCAATGGTACAATAACTCGGGAGTCAAACAAGAGATTAACACCTTTATAAAGGGCACCTATAAAATACTTGATCGTATCACCTTTTTTGGCGATATCCAATACAGGCATGTAGATTACAAGATGGATGGCATTCATGATGACCTACGCAACATCACCCAAAGCCATTTCTTTAACTTCATCAATCCCAAAGCTGGGGTTAATTATGACATTGCTAAAAAACACTCAGTATGGCTCTCTTTAGGTATTGCTCAACGTGAGCCAGGTCGTAATGAATATCGCGACGCCGACGAAAACTACTCTCCGAAATCTGAATACATGACAGATATCGAACTTGGATACACCTATACATCAAACCAGTTAAAAGGGAGCCTAAATGGTTACTTCATGAACTACCGTGACCAACTGGTTCAAACTGGCGAGATCAACAATGTGGGTTCTGCCATTTTCTCAAATGTAGACAAGAGCTATCGACTAGGCATAGAGGCTGATGCCTCTCTACTCATCGGCTCTAAACTAAAACTCGCAGCAAACGCAGCCATTAGCCAGAATAAAATAAAAGATTTCGTAGCCTATGTTGATGATTGGGACACCTGGGGACAGCGTAAAGAGGTGCTTGGAACTACCGATCTAGCCTTCTCCCCCTCAATCGTTACTGGAATCTCTTTAAGCTATAACCCTACAAAAGGTGTCGCTGTGACGCTAAGTAATAAGTATGTAGGTAAACAGTATATTGATAATACATCCAATGATAATCGCGCACTGGATGCTTACAGTACCACCAACCTCTCCGCATCGTACCATTTTAACTTACCAAAGTTCGGAGATATTCGCCTCTGGGGCAGGGTTAATAACCTTTTTGATGCCAAATATGAGACCAATGGATGGGTATACCGCTATTATGAAGGAAATACCGAGAAAAAATCAGATGGTTACTTCCCCCAAGCCGGCATTAACTTCATGGTCGGACTTGAATTAAGCATATAGCAGCCAATATCCACTTGCTACAAAAAAAAGAGGGGTTCCATCACTGGACCCCTCTAAACGTTTGTTGGTTCTCTATTAAAGACTTCAGCAAAAAATTATGCTTGTAATTTGGTTCTAAAACGCAAATATACTTTACTTTCTGAATTTAGCCTCAGAAAGTTGATTGAATTGTTTTTTCCCTCTAATAAAATGTTCCCAAACGATGTTTCCTAAGTAGATATGTGGTACTAAAGTGATCTTTCGTCCCCTTCTCTTCGCCACAGTTCGACCCAGCGTACGATAGAAACTGGAGTGAGCCCTAAAAACAGCCCATAAATCATGCCAGCCTCCATCTATCAAAAACTTCAGAGCAGCAATGCCATCCAGGAAAAGACGCATTATCGATACCGGGATCAGAAGCGCCATCGGAAGATTCTTCCATAACATGATATTATTATTGCGCATATTCAGATAAGTCTTCTTCCATGACTTCTTCGGAAGGGTACCACCACCTACATGGAAAACATGCGACTCATGACTGTACATCACCTTATACCCCTCCAATTTCAAACGCCAACAAAAATCAATCTCCTCCATATGAGCGAAGAAATCAACATCCAGTCCGCCTAGCTTATGCCATAAATCAGCCCGAACCATCATACAAGCCCCCGTAGCCCAAAAAATCTCAGAAGATTGATCATACTGACCATGATCCTGTTCGATGTGCTGAAAAAGCCTTCCTCTACAAAAGGGATATGCAAAAATATCAATAAAGCCGCCGGCAGCACCAGCATATTCAAACTTATCCTTTTCATGGTATGATCTGAGCTTCGGCTGAACTGCCCCTATCCGCTCATCACGCTGCATCATCTTTATCATCGGCGTGAGCCATCCTTCGGTAACCTCAATATCAGAATTCAAGAGAACGTAATATTCGGCATCAACCCTCTTTAGTACCTCATTATAACCTCCGGCAAAACCATAGTTTTTATCATTTATAATGATCTCAACCTGCGGAAAATGCTCCTTAAGATAAGAAACAGAATCATCCGTTGAGGCGTTATCTGCAACAATAACCCTTGCCTCATTCGCAGTATAAGCAATCACACTGGGAAGAAAATCCCGAAGAAAGTCTTTGCCATTCCAGTTCAGAATGACGACAGCAGTTTGCATTTTATAATTGTTCAAAGTAATGGACTACAGCTTCAGTGTTTAGAAGGGATCATTATAGTATTTGCCAGATGTTCCGTTAAAGCGATTAGTACCATTATTAGAGTCAACATTCTCCAATTGTACTCTATAGAGTTTTGACTGCCAATTAGAGTTATAATGCTCACCAACTGCATCCGAATGGAGCAGTTCAAACTCGGCTGTAGATAGATGGGGTGAATAGAAGACAAACTTCCTGTTTCGTTGATTTTTCAATGTATAATACTGCCAAATCTGATAGGGAACCAGACCTCGTCCCTGGGTGTAGATATCACCAGAATTATACCCATTACTCATTTGCGAATCAGATGCATCATACGGACGATCGACAATGGCATCAGGAGCACCATATTGAAGATATACACGCCCCATATCGGTATCAAATCCAGGCCGGTTAGGCTTTCCAAACAAACGATTTACCTTCTTTACCTGAGAAAGATAGATGAACCAAACGCTGGCAGGATCACTCTCTGAGCGACTGTACCAGAATCCACTAAAGAAATTCTGGAGGTTCTCTAAAGAGGCGGTCTTGTAACCATTATCAATGTAATACTTCTCGGTAGTGGTGGCAATTGGGCGCAGAGAACGAACATAATATTTGAGGGTATCAATGTTTTGGAATGATTTTGCAAAATCCAGAGTTGCCACATTTGCAAGGACAGAAGCTTGGATTGAATCAGCATCAGGGTTATAACGTTGAACCATGGTACTGGTATAGGCAATAAGCTTACCCTCTTTATCCTTAGCTTCAATTGCCAGCAAGTAATTTCCTGAAGGAAGTGCCTTGATATCGATCTCGTTCAGCAAGACATTAACTTGTTTTGCGGTGACTGTTCTATAATAGGTATACTTTCCAAGTTTGCTTCCCGATTCATAGGGTTGAAGATACCATGAAAGAAGAAAACGGCTATTATCGCCAAGAATAGTATCTGCGTTATAAACCTCAGCATAAAACTTTAGGCGATCGCGTGAAGGGCCATAATATCCCGAACTCTTGGGGACCACGTTATAGCCACTACGTGTGGTCGCACTCTCCGTTTCAGCTTTAGAAAAACTCTCTAACAACTGAATACCTGAGAGAGCCACTTGCCCTTTATCATAGGTAATTTCGATGGGCTGATTACTTCTAAAAACCTTCTCAGGTTTAGCTGCATCACCAATTGCTATCTCAAAATCATAGGTGCCAGGTTTAAGAAGAATCCGCTGGTAATCAACAAAAGCCGGACGATTGGCGGTATCAGCGAAAGCCGGGCTACACAGTTCATATTTATTTATAGCCTTGATGACTGAGTCTTGGCGAAAAATCATTGTGATTTGGACATTGGCATGATATTCCCCAAGGTTATTTTTCTTGATTTTAAGAGATGCGCCATCTAAGGTGAGGTAGGTTTCCAAGTAAGATCCATCGGCAGGTGAGTAGAAAGGAGCAAACATAAGATTTGCCCTAAGGTTTTGTCCGAAAGATTCCTGGGGGATAAACGGAAGTAATGCGATCAGCAAAACTGCTTTATAGAAAAGGTTTTTTAGTGCAGGCATGGTTCTTTCTCCTTGATTTAACGTGTAAAGATAGAGAAAATTAGACAGAGAAAAGTGAAAGAGAGTTAAAGTAAGAAAAAAGGAGGTAAAATATTCGAATTAGTCAGAAGCGCTTGGTAGGTAAGGATTTTTTTGTACCTTTGCCGATGGAGAGATGGCAGAGTGGTCGATTGCGGCGGTCTTGAAAACCGTTGACCTGAAAGGGTCCGGGGGTTCGAATCCCTCTCTCTCCGCCAAAAGAAAAAAGCTAGCTGAAAGGCTAGCTTTTTTTATTGATAGGGAAGCCTGCCTCTGCGCTTGCTCTACCTATCCTCTCAACTATTTAAAACACCTTAACTAATAAAAGGTTATTGAAACAAAGTTTTCCTTTTTATTTAATCAAAAACAGTAACCTCTTCATAACATCCTCAGCATCATATCAACTTCTTTTCAATGGCTAATTTCACCAAACTAGCAGTATTCCTTGCACCAAGCTTAAATAACAAGTTCTTACGATAACCCTTGATCGTCTCTGGGCTCAGAAAAATTTTTTCCGCAATTTCTGGATTAGTATAGCCCTCCACGATCAATCTCAATAGTTCTCTTTCACGTTGAGTCAACCAAATATCAGAATTTTGCGCCTTCTTCATAAGCAAATCTACCTCATGACAAAGGAATAGCTCGCCGGCGGCCACGGTCTCTATCCCTGCTATCATCTCCTCACTCATCGAATTCTTTAAAACATAACCTAACGCCCCATTCTCAATCATCCGACGTACCACGGTATACTCACCATAACTGGTCAGTGCAAGAATTTTTAATTCCGGATAAAGCGTTTTTAGCTCAATACAAAGATCTATCCCGTTGCCATCTGGTAAATTAATATCAAGCAGGAGAACATCAGGAGATTGACTTTTCAATAATCTTCGGCAGCCTTCAGCATCGTGTGAAACAGCGGTAACGATGGCTTTGCCAGACTCATCAATTAGTTTTCGCAATCCCTCAACTAAGATCTTGTGATCATCTACAATATTAACCTTTATCATTATTCTAGTTTAGTTGAAATTCGATATTTATTTCAGTGCCACTATCCGGAGATGAATAAATACTCATCTTCCCATCAAGAGATGCGACTCGTTTGTTGATATTTTCTAATCCCATGCCATCTTTAACGGCATCAGGGTCAAAACCTTTTCCATCATCCTGAACCGTTAACGAGATACGATCAATCTCTTGAACTAACTGCAAATTAATCTTAGTTGCATTTGCATGTCGTAGGGCATTGTTTACAAGCTCATGAGCCGCACGATAGATAATAATCTCAAGCTGACTATCTAGCCTATCATTATTGCCAAAATAATGAAACTCAGTTGACGGAATATCATTACAGAAATCAGTCAATGATGCCTTTAATCCATATTTAAGAAGCGATTCAGGCATCATGTGATGAGCCACTCTGCGCAACTCCTTGATTGAATCATCAAGCAATGTCAAAGCCTTAGCAAATCGAACAACATCCTCATCACCAACAAAAGCACCCGACTTAATACCGTTTAAGTTTAACTTCACTACAGAGAGCATACCACCTAATCCATCATGCAAGTCTCTAGCTAAACGACTCCGCTCATTTGTCTCGCCATCCAAAACAGCTTGTATTGTAATTAGCCTCTTCTCTTGCTCCATTTGAGCCACCTTCTGTTCTGCCAAGCTTTTCTTTGAATTAACCAAACGATTTCTGAAAAAGAGGGTTAAAGCCAATGCCAGTAAAGCAACAAAACCAATGCCTCCAATAAGAATAGTATAAAACTGGTTATTCTTTAATTCACTAATCCTCTTTTCCTTCTTCTCCGTTTCATATTGAGTTTCTAACTCCACCATCTTTTCATGAATAACAGTATTGTGAACCTTCTCAAGCTGATTGGAGTATGCCTCAAAATACTTCTCAAAATCACCTAAATCCCCCTTCACCACACTAAGGTT
>JACCEE010928945.1_pt1 | contig 22543 bp, 22 predicted proteins | sample 7449931 | NCBI WGS metagenome assembly JACCEE01 (sample SAMN15323457, study PRJNA562643) | freshwater metagenome | isolation source: river surface water | place: USA:Blue River Watershed | collected 2017-08-19 | reverse complement strand
CGTGCGTGCGGTTGCGAGCGCCCAGCTTGCGATAGACAGATTGAGCGTGCACCTTCACTGTTGGCTCGCTGATGTCTAACCGACGCGCAATTTCCTTATTGGATAAGCTGTTGCACAATCCCTTTAGGATATGCCGTTCTCGTTCGGTGAGGGCAGCCAGCGGCCCCCTGCCGATATCCCCATCGATCGCTGCCTTCAGCCCTTGTGGCGGCAGATATTTTTCACCAGCAGCCATAAAGCGCACGGCATTTACAAATGACCGAGCCGCCATGGTTTTGGGAATGAAGCCCGCCCCACCCCGGTCCAGCACCGCAAAGGCCGCGTCCGTCGGTGCTGTACCTGACATAAGCGCCACTGGCACGCCGCCTGCGTGCTGCACCGCCCGGGACAAGCCAGCATAGCCATCCATGCCCGGCATCGAGTAATCGAGAAGAACAAGGTCAAAACGCTGGCGGCCAATCATGTCCAGCGCTTCGGGCAGGCTTCCGGCAAAACTTAACTCTGCTGCCAGTTCGGCTGAGAGAATTGCGCCCAGCGAATCCCGCAGCAAATCATGATCGTCGGCTATCAATATGTTCATAAGCCCCACTCAGTTACGCGCTACTCAGCCTAATCATGGGGAGCAGCTCCTACGCTGATCAGGCCATCTCTATCTGTAGGCATTTGGATGCCAAAAAACAAATCCACCGCAGCAATCATGGCCATTTGGGCCACAGCTATTGACCTGTTTCACCAAATTTTCTTGGGGTCGCTGCAGACTTAAGCCACTTGCTTGCCAACGCCATATTTGCGCATTTTCTCAATCAAGGTGGTGCGTTTCAGAGTCAGCAGGCGGGCAGCTTCAGATATAACGCCATCTGCTGCCTCTAGCGCCATATGGATACGGTCTTGCTCTAGCGCTTCAACAACTTGTTTTAGATCAATAGGATCATGGCTGGCGGCAGGCCGAGCCAATGTCCTTGAGCTGGCCTGAAGCTGAGGCAGGTCGGCCGCGCGCAAAGGGCGGCTGGCACTGAGGCAGAGCAGCGCCTCAACATCGGCTGCACCAATCTTCATGCCGCCAAATAAGATATCCGCACGCGCCACCACATTGCGCAACTCACGCACATTGCCCGGCCACTCATAGGCCATTAATCGCGCAATGGCATTATCCTCAAAGCGTGCGGGGGCCATGGCATCCCCATGTCGACGCCCTTGCCGCTGGGCTTGGAAATGCGCAATCAGCAGTGGCACATCTTCGGCGCGCTCCGCCAATGCAGGAACACGGATTGGCACAACGCCTAGGCGGAAATACAAATCCTCCCGAAACCGCCCCGCCAAAATGGCTTCGTCCAAATCTTGGTGTGTTGCTGAAACAATCCGTGCGTCTGCCGCAATGGCAGGCCCGCCGCCCAGCCGCTGCACTAGGCCATCTTCCAAGACGCGCAGCAGCTTTACCTGCATGTCACAGCGCATCTCGCCCTTGGATTTAGAGGAGTTCCTCAAAGGGGAGAACAGGCCACGCCAAGAGACGATGGCCAAAAGGCCATAGTCCCACATCAGCAGGGATTTGGTTTCACAAAAAAGGGAGATGGTGCCCCTGGCCGGACTCGAACCAGCACTCCGTAAGGAACTCGATTTTGAGTCGAGCGCGTCTACCAATTTCACCACAGGGGCCTTGGGGGCGAGCGCCTAGCCGAGTCCGGCTCATGACGCAAGCCGCGCAATTTAGTTTAATGGACCAAAACGACGATAGGACAGCGCCTCAGCCAGATGTGGGGCCATGATTTCTGCAGACTCGGCCAAGTCCGCAATTGTCCGACTAACGCGCAAAACCCGTCCAAAGCCACGTGCGGACAAGTTTAAGGCACTGGCCGCTTGAGCCAATAAATCTCGGCCCCGTGCATCTAACGCACAGGCAGTGTCCAGCACCTCGCCCGCAATCTCCGCATTGGTTCGAATACCATAGTCGACATAGCGTTTCGCCTGCATTTCGCGTGCCTTGGCAACGCGGGATCGCACCTCGGCCGAGCCTTCGGCGGCTGGAGGCAGCATCAGGTCCACCGCAGAAACAGCAGCGACTTCAATAAACAAATCAATGCGGTCGAGCAGCGGACCAGAAATGCGGGCCTGATAATCGGCACCACAGCGCGGCGCGCGGGCGCACGCAAGGCCTGCATCACCCAAATGCCCACAGCGACACGGGTTCATAGCAGCCACCAACTGAACACGCGCCGGAAATGTCACATGGCCATTGGCCCGCGCGACGCTCACCACGCCATTTTCCAATGGTTGGCGCAACGATTCGAGCGCCACACGCTGAAATTCTGGCAACTCATCCAGAAACAAGACCCCGCGATGGGCAAGGCTAATCTCACCCGGGCGCACCTTAAGTCCGCCGCCCACTAAGGCGGCCATTGAGGCAGAATGATGGGGTGCCCGAAACGGTCGATGCCGCGCCAGCCGCCCGCCTTCTAATGTACCGGCAACGCTGGAAATCATGGAGACTTCAAGCGCTTCTGCTGGTGCCAGCTCTGGCAGAATGCCCGGCAAACATGCGGCGAGCAGGGATTTCCCAGCCCCGGGCGGGCCTGACATCAGCAGATTATGCCCCCCAGCAGCTGCTATCTCCAAAGCGCGCTTCGCCGTTTCTTGCCCGCGCACTTGAGCCAAATCTGGCGCAGAGACAGCGTCCTCCACCGCGCCCGGAACAGGCCGCGCGAGAAGCGCTTGTCCATTGAGGTGATTCAACAAGGACAGCAAATCTGGCGCAGCCACAACATCCAGACTGCCGGCCCACGCCGCCTCGCTGCCTTGCGGGGCCGGGCACACCAGCCCCATATCATTCCCAACCGCATGAAGCGCAGCCAGCAAGACTCCCGGCGAGGCAATGATCCTGCCATCAAGCCCCAATTCTCCAATGAAATAATAGGCAGCCAAATGCTCGACATCGACGATCCCCATTGCGCCCAAAAGCGACATGGCAATCGGCAAATCATAATGCGATCCCTCTTTCGGTAAATCGGCAGGAGACAAGTTAATCGTGATGCGCTTAGGTGGGAGCGCAAGGCCCATCGCGGCAATAGCGGCACGAACCCGCTCACGGCTTTCCGCCACTGCTTTATCTGGCAAGCCAACAAGCACAAAGGCGGGAACGCCAGTTGCAATCTGGCACTGAACTTCAATCGTGCGCGCTTCAAGGCCAAGATAGGCCACTGTTTCAACGATTGTGACCATTATAGCCAGCGCACCAAGGCAGCCGGCAACGGGCCCCTATTCGGAACAAAATACGCCACATGAACCCCCAAATCAGCCCAAAGTCGGGCCAATGTCTACTCGGTAGGCGGCAGCATAAGCGGAATCTTTCGCCTGTCGATATCAGATGGTTGCAACTGCGTGTGATGCGCCCCAAATTAGACTGGTAATGGCGCGCAATCGGTTCAAATCATGGATGCAAATTCCGGCTCTGCGGCTGGCATTATTTATCGTGGGCCTGTTGCTTATCGTGACAGCACCCTTGGTTACGCCATTGCCGGGGCCTGGTGGCATCCTTTTTTTCGCGCTTGGCTTGGGATTGGTGCTGCAAACCTCAGCTTGGGCGCGGCGGCGATATGTCGTTTTCAAGCGCCGATACCCCAAACCCGCAGAATTAGCGGATTGGAGCTTGCGTCGCCCAAGCCATAAACGACGCATGGCACGCAAGAAACAGGCAAAGGACGATTGACTCTTGTCTGCAACCGTCTTAACGGCCCCTTCCAACAAGGCCGCCTTTGTTTGGCGGCTTTTTCATTTGATTTTGTTTTGAGGGCATGAGCGATGAAGCGCACCTTCCAGCCGAGCAACCTTGTCCGGGCTCGTCGTCACGGTTTCCGGGCTCGCATGGCGACCGTTGGCGGTCGCGCAGTGATCCGCGCGCGCCGCGCACGCGGCCGCAAGAAGCTGTCCGCCTGATCACCCTGACGAAGCGGGCAGATTTTCTGGCCGCAAATGCAGGAAAACGGGCCGCCTCTGGCGGCCTTGTTTTGCTTGTGCGTGATCGCGCTGATGGCAATCCGCAGATGCGCATTGGCTATACCGTTACAAAAAAAACGGGAAATGCGGTTGTCCGTAACCGCATGAAGCGCCGCTTTCGAGAATTAGCACGCGAGCTGTTACCGCAATCTGGTGTTGCGGGGGCTGACTATGTCATTATCGGCCGCATGAGCGGCGTTACACGCGAATTTTCAGCCTTACGGGCCGATTTGAGCCGCGCACTCAAAATGGTGCGTCAATAATGGCCAAGCTGCTGATTTGGTTGGCCCGCGCATGGCAATGGGGGCCGTCTGCCGTACTTCCCCCCAGTTGTCGTTATCAGCCATCATGTTCAGCCTATGCAATTGAGGCCTTGAGCCGCTATGGCGCGCTTAAAGGAACTTGGCTTGCGGCCCGGCGGATTCTGCGCTGCCACCCCTGGGGTGGTCAGGGCTATGATCCGGTCCCGTAAGTGTAAAGAGACAGATTTATTGGGGAAGTGACTTGAACGAGAACCGCAATTTCGTGATCGCCATCATGCTATCGGCGCTTGTCCTGTTTGGCTGGACAATGCTGGGCGATAAGCTTTTCCCCAAGCCCAAGGAAGATCCTGTCGCAGCAAGCGCCCCTGCAGGCCAGAGCGGCGCGCCCGCGCTGCCGGCTGTGGCAAAGCCACTCAATGTCAATTCGGTTCTGGCACAAGGTGGCCGCATTCAAATTGAAACGCCCAAGCTTAAGGGCTCAATCAATTTGAAGGGCGCCCGCTTTGATGATCTCATCTTGCCGCGTCACACAATCACGCTTGATCCAAAATCAGGCCCAGTGCGCATTTTGTCGCCCGCTGGGACAGAGCATAGCCAATTTGCCGGCTTTGGCTGGACCGGAAGTGGTGCAGCTTTCCCCAATACAGACACTGTCTGGCAGGCCAGCGGCACAAAGCTGACACCGCAAACCCCCGTGACGCTGAGCTGGGATAATGGCCAAGGCCAGATGTTCCAAATTAAGCTTTCGGTAGACGAAAATTATATGTTCGTTGCCGAGCAGAGCGTTGTGAACAAGGGCAGCGGCCCAGTTGCCGTGCGGCCTTATGGGTATATCAATCGCGGATATGCAACGGTTGGGAAAGGCAGCACCTTGGCCGGCCCAAGCCATGACGTTGACAGCTGGACCATCCATGTCGGCCCAATTGGCACGTTCAACAACGCAACCAATTATGACGTGAATTATACGGATTTGGACGAAGCCGGCGCCAGTGGCCCCCGCTTTAAATCCACAGGCGGCTGGCTGGGCTTTGGTGACACCTATTGGCTAACTGCCATGGCGCCGTCGCAAAAAGCTGCAATGGACGCGGGTTTTCGCAAAGGAAATGGCACCTATCAGGCTGATTATGCTCTCGATAATGTGATTGTTTCCCCCGGCCAGACCAACAGCGTGACCACGCATTTCTTTGCCGGCGCCAAGGAAGTGCCCGTTCTGGATGGCTATATGGACAAGCTGGGCATCCAGTTGTTCGGCAATGCCATTGATTGGGGTTGGTTCAAAATGTTCGCCAAGCCCATTTTCTACCTGCTGGACAGCTTGTTCAATCTGGTGAAGAATTTTGGCGTCGCCATCATTTTGCTGACGCTGATTGTAAAGCTGGTCATGTTCCCGATTGCCCAGCGCCAATTTGCGTCCATGGCGGCAATGCGCATCGTGCAGCCCAAGGTGAAGGAACTTCAGGACCGGTATAAGGATGATCGCCAAAAGATGCAGCAAGCCATGATGGAGCTGTATCAAAAGGAAAAGATCAACCCGATGGCGGGCTGTTTGCCGATCTTTATCCAAATCCCAGTTTTCTACGCGCTCTATAAGGTGCTGCTGCTGACTATTGAAATGCGGCATCAGCCCTTTGCGCTGTGGATTAAGGATTTGTCCGCGCCTGACCCGCTGACACCGGTTAATCTCTTTGGACTTCTGGATTTCACGCCGCCCAGCTTCATTGCGCTTGGCGTGCTGCCGATCCTGTTGGGCATCACCATGTACGTCCAGTTTAAGCTCAATCCCGCCCCGACTGACCCAGTGCAGCAGCAGGTCTTCTCAATCATGCCGTGGATCATGATGTTCCTGATGGCGCCCTTTGCCGCTGGTTTGCAGCTCTACTGGGTGGTCAACAACTTGCTGACCATTGCCCAGCAAAAATGGCTCTACAGCCGGCATCCGGGCATGAAGGAGCCTATTAAGGCGTGACCGACGACCCCGATTTTGTTGAGACGGCCCGGAAAGTTTTTTCTGGGCCAATCACCTTCCTCAAGTCCGCCCCGGACTTGAAATTCCTGCCGGACCCGGTGGCGAATGAGGTGGCCTTTGCCGGCCGCTCCAATGTCGGCAAATCTTCGCTGATCAATGCGCTCACTAACCGCAACGGCTTGGCGCGCACGTCCAACACGCCGGGTCGCACGCAAGAGCTGAACTTTTTTGATGTGGGTGATCCGCTCAAATTCCGGCTGGTCGATATGCCGGGCTATGGCTTTGCGGAAGCCCCCAAGGACATCGTCAAAAAATGGCGCTTTTTGGTCAATGACTATCTGCGTGGTCGACAGGTGTTGAAGCGGGCCCTGGTGCTGATTGACAGCCGCCACGGCATCAAGCCCGTGGATGGGGATGTCATGGATATGCTCGATGCCGCTGCCGTAAGCTATCACATTGTCCTCACAAAGGCGGATAAGATTAAGGCGAGCGCGCTCACCGAAGTGATGCAACGCACGGCAGATGAAGCACGCAAGCGCCCAGCGGCACACCCGGACATCATCCCAACATCCAGCGAAAAAGGCATGGGCCTGCCAGAATTGCGGGCCGCCATTTTGGATGCCGTGACCGATTAATCGATAAGGACATCGCCCATGCTGAAAATCATCATTGGCAATAAAGCTTATTCCAGCTGGTCCTTGCGCGGCTGGCTGGCAGTTAAGCAATGCGGCTTGCCCTTTGAGGAAGTTGTCACGCCCATTTATGATGAGGCTTGGCCTGCGCGCCGTGAAGAAGCGGATATCCGGCCAGGTGGCGGCAAAGTGCCCATTCTTTGGGATGGCGATGCCGCGATTTGGGATAGCTTGGCGATTATCGATTATCTGAATGATCTGACCGGCGACGCCCATTTCTGGCCCAAGGGCAAGCCCGCACGCGCCTTGGCACGATCTATGGCGGCAGAAATGCACAGCAGCTTTACCGCACTGCGCCGCCAGCATCCGATGAACAGCCGTCGCGTCTATCCCCCGGCCCCGCTCGATCCGGAAGTGGCAGAAGATGTGACGCGGATCACGCAGCTATGGCAGGACGCGCGCACCCGCTTTGGCGCGGACGGGGATTTTCTGTTTGGTGCCTTTGGGGCCGTCGACATCATGTTCGCGCCAGTGATCACGCGTTTTGTGACCTATTCCATCCCCGTGCCCGATCATGCCCGGCCTTATATGGACGCTGTGCTCGCTCATCCCTTCATGGTGGACTGGCTGCGTGATGCCGAAGCCGAGCCATGGGTCATTGCGCGCTTTGAACGGGACGCCTGACATGGTGGACGCACTTGCGCTGACGCAGCAGCTCATCGCCGCCCCCTCTGTGACGCCGGCAACTGGCGCGGTGTTCGATGTGCTGGAAGCCGCGCTAAAGCCCTTGGGCTTTGAGGTGGATCGCTTCATTTGCGGCACGGCGCCCGATGGCCCGGTAGAAAATCTATTCGCCACGCGCGCCGGCACAGGCACCGCTCCACACTTCGCCTTTGCCGGGCATTTGGATGTTGTTCCTCCCGGCGATGGCTGGACCAGCGACCCTTTCACACCCGAAATTCGCGGCGATTTGCTCTATGGCCGAGGTGCTGTGGATATGAAGGCAAGCATTGCTGCCTTTGTGGCCGCCATCCCCCCGTCCAGCGCCGGGCGGATTAGCCTGATTATCACCGGTGATGAGGAAGGTCCGGCCGTGTTCGGCACGGTTGCGCTGATTGACCATATGAAAGCCAAGGGCCTGGTGCCCGATTTGTGCGTTGTGGGCGAACCAACGTCCGTCAATCGCCTGGGCGATATGATGAAAATCGGACGGCGTGGCTCCGTCAATATCTGGATTACCGTGCCTGGCACACAAGGCCATGTGGCTTACCCGCATCTGGCCGATAACCCCGTACCCAAGCTGGTCCGCGCGCTGGCACGGATTGACGCAATCAAACTTGATGACGGGACAGAGTGGTTTCAGCCCTCTAATATCGAGATTACTGATCTTGAGGTGGGCAATAAGGCAACCAATGTGATCCCCGCCGCAGCCAAGGCGCGCATTTCGATCCGGTTTAATGATTTACACAGCGGCGAAAGCCTGTCTGCCCTGATCCGCGAAGCCGTGGCGCAAGACGCGCCAGACGCTATTGTCGAACCGCGTATATCTGGCGAAGCCTTCCTGACCCCGCCCGGTGCGCTGAGTGCTTTGGTGGCAGAGGCTATTCAAGAGGTAACGGGACTTGCGCCAGAACAGTCCACCACCGGCGGCACCTCGGATGCACGCTTCCTCTCAAAGCTGTGCCCCGTGGTAGAATTTGGTCTGCCCAATGCGACGATGCACAAGCTGGATGAAGCCGTTGCCTTGGAGGATATTCGTTCACTTACAAAGATTTACGCGAATATCCTCGACCGCGTCTAAAGTTTAGCGCGGCCGCCGCAGGATGATGTACAGCGCCCCTGCCCCACCATGGCGCGGATGCGCATTGCGAATAGCGGCAATCCGGTCGGCATAGGCTGAGACAGCCAACCAGTCCGTCACAGACGCCCGGATGACACCCCGGCTGGTCGGCGGCAAGCGCGGGTTATCGACTGCTGGGCGGCCTGTAATTAACAAAATGGTCCTATCCCCGCGCCGTATGGCGGCCTCTAGCCCCCGATTAAGGCGGGCATGGGCCGTGGCCAAGGTCTCACCGTGCAAATCAATGGTGACGTCAGGCGCGACATCGCCTTTGGAGAGGCGCTTATCCCAACTGCCATCCAGAGTATCGCGCGGTGGCTGGGGCCGAGACGGGGCGGGCCGGGGTGGCGCTATAGGTGCTGGAAGCCGGGCTGGACGGATAGCTCTTGCCAGCTCTGCACGCATATCCAGCGGCACGGGCTGGTCTTCGGGCAGCAGCTTACCCGGCATGGGCCGCGCTGTCCGGGCCACGCGCGCCCAGATAGCATGTTCTTCGGGGCTTAGCCGACGCGCCCTCACGGCTGGGTTTGGGCCTTTACCCGCGCGACTGTGCCCTTGGGCAAAAGCAAATAGGCCACGCCTCGGGCCATCATGCCGCCGGCAATCTGCTCTGCCTCAGCGCCAGCACCCCAAAACGTATCAAAACGGTTCGGGCCTTTAATGGCACCTCCCGTATCTTGGGCAACCCATAGCCCATTGGCTTCGGGACGATCTGTTTGCAGGAAAATAGGTGCGCCCAAGGGCACAAAGAGCGGGTCTGCCGCCACAGTGGCACGGCCCGTGACTGGCAAGCCAAGCGCGCCCAAGGGGCCAGGACCTGTCAGCTCTTTGAAGAAGACCCAGCTCTTATTCTCGTTCATCACAGCTTGGGCTTGATCAGGATTGGCGCGCAGCCAACGGACTATGCCGGCCATATTGGCTTCCCCCGGGGCGAGGAGGCCTTTTTCCCGCATCACCTTGCCAATGGCTGTGTAATCCCGCCCATTTTGCCCATCATAGCCAATACGCATGACAGACCCATCGGGCAGCTTCAGTCGGCCAGATCCTTGCACTTGCAGGAAGAAGAAGTCGATTGCATCTGCCGCATAGGCAAGCTCTAGCCCTTGACCAGCCAAGGCGCCTGCCACAATTTCCGCTCGGTCAGCATAGGGCAGCAGTTGATTGTTCACCACGCGCCCGCGAATGCGCCGTCCTTTCAACGAGTCCGAAAACAGGCCGAGATCAACTTCAACAATATCTGCGGGGCGCTTGTAAATGGGCGCGGCATAGCCCGGTGCAGCGGTGCGCGCGCCGGCAATTTCCGGCTCATAATAGCCCGTTGCAAAAGCGCGGCCATCGCCAACGCGGGCGACTTCTAGCTGCGTTGCGAAAAAATTGGCCGCTTCTTGGTCGGGCGTCACCATGGCGGCGGCGCAGGGCGCCTGCCAATCTGTTGCCTGTGTCAGGCCCGATCCATCGGAGCGGCGCTGCAGGACCCCGCAGGAGAGGCGAAAGGCCTTCAGCGCCCGCACAGCTGCGTCTGCCGGCACGGCTAGGCTTTCAAATGATGGACCAGCCTCTACCCCAGCGGCACGCGCTGTCTTGGGCTTTTCTGGGGCTGGAACTGGCGTGACAGGTGCCGAGGGCCGGGTCTGAATGTGGCCGACACAGGCAGCCAGCGCCAAGGGCAGAAGAAGCGAGAAAAATCTAGGGCGGACCATGCCTGCCGGTTAAGCTGCTTCGTCCGTATCCACAAGAATCCAATTGGGGTCACTGGCGCGAATATCACGCTCAAATGTCCATTGATCATGTGTTTCAATGGCGTCTGTCAGCGATCCTGCAATCACTGTGCCGCTGGTATCGCGCGTGACAGCCGCAATATCCGCATCAAAGCGCACCGAGATTTGCGCCACACCGCCATTTAAGCTGGCAGATGAGATTATTGCCCGATCAATCCGAACGAGCCGATTATCAAGCACTTCGCCAGCCTCGGCCCGCGCGTTGATGGCATCCGTAAAGCTTTGGTGAACGTCCGCGCTCACATAAGGCGCAACGGCCGCCATATCGCCTTTCCAAAAACCGTCGAGAATCATGCCATAGGCCGCCTTGGCGCCTTCGAGAAATTCAACAGGGTGGAAACGCGAATCTGCCGCGGAAATTGCCCGCAGGCCCGTTGCCGCTCCAACGTCAAAGCTTTCGCCCAAGGGCGCGCTTGTGCGGCCAGCCTCTCGCGGCTCTGATGTAGGTGCCGGAAATGACGGCGAAACAGGCTCTTCGGCAGGTTTGCCGAGTGTCTGCTCATGCCCAGTCCGCTTGCCCAAAATGGCAAAAAGACGCAGCCCCAAAAACACGGCAACCATAGCAAAGAGGATTGTTTCAACCACGACAAACACCTTTCTTTGACGCAACATAGGGTGCCCGACGCCAGCTTTCAAATAGTGCTTTCGTCGGGTAGGCGAAAATCTGCGGCATTGCCCTTCTTTCTTGCCCCTGCTAGTCGCCGCGCCAACCTTGGCGGATTTTGCTGTTCGCCATCACAGACTGAACAGGACCGGATTGAGACATGGCTGACGACACCAACGCCCCCCTTCCCAATGGTGAAGACACGCTGCCCGCGGTGGGCGTTATCTCGCAATATGTGAAGGATCTTTCTTTCGAAAATCCAAATGCCCCAGCTGTGTTCCAATGGCAGGGCCAGCCGCAGATCGATGTTGGCTTTAACATCGGCAATGAACAAGTGGGCGATGAGGTTTACGAAGTCTCACTGAAGATCAACGTTGTCGCCAAAACTGAAGAGAAAACCGCCTTTCAGGTAGAACTGGTTTATGCAGGCCTATTTGGCATTCGCAATGTGCCTGAAGACCAGTTGGCGCCGATTTTGTTGGCGCAGGGCCCGGCAATGCTGTTTCCCTTTGCCCGCCGCGTGCTGGCGGATGCCGTGCGGGATGGTGGCTTCCCGCCTTTGATGCTCGATCCGATCGATTTTGGAGCGCTGTTCATGCAGCAGGCCGAAATGGCGGCACAGCAAGCAGCCGAAGCAGGCGAGCAAGATCAGGCCTGATCCGGTCACGCTAGGCCGCATCCCATGAAACTGGGCAAAGCCATTGGCACAATTGGGGGGCTGACCATGGTCAGCCGTGTGCTTGGCTTTGTCCGGGAAATGGTCATGGCGCGCATATTGGGCGCGAATATGTATGCGGATGCCTTTTTGGTCGCCTTCCGCCTGCCCAATACATTCCGGCGCTTTTTTGGCGAAGGTGCGTTTTCCGCTGGGTTCGTTCCCTTATTCAGCCAGCGCTACCATGGCAAAGGCGGCTTGGACGAGGCACGCCGCTTCTCAGAAGAAGTTCTTGCCGTTTTTCTGCCGGTTCTCCTCATTTTCACAGTCATTGGCCAAATTGCGATGCCAGCCATGGTCTGGCTGCTGGCCTCAGGCTTTGCGGGTGATCCCGAAAAATTTGATCTGACAGTCTGGCTCTCGCGGCTCACCTTTCCGTATTTGATGCTCATCAGCCTTGTGTCGCTCTATTCGGGCGTGCTGAATTCCATGCACAAATTTGCAGCGGCCGCTTTTGCGCCGGCATTGCTCAATTTGGCGATGCTCATTGCGCTGCTGCTCGTCCGCGATGGCGGCGCAAAAAGCGCCCAAGCCCTGGCGATTGCCGTTGTTGTGGGGGGCATTGTGCAACTGGCCTTGGTCTTATGGTCGGCCCATAAAGCAGGCGTCTCGCTGCGCCTGCGCCGACCACGGATGACACCGGGCGTGCGTCAGTTTTTCCGGGTCGTTATTCCCGCCACCTTTGCCGCTGGCGTGTATCAGGTGAGTATTCTGATCGACACGCAATTTGTAAGCTATCTCGCCGAAGGCTCCATGGCGCATTTAAACTATGCTGACCGGCTGAACCAATTGCCGCTCGGGATTATTGGAACTGCGCTCGGCACGGCCATTTTGCCCGCCATCAGCAAATATGTTGATCAAGGCAAAGCGGATGAGGCCGAAAAAATTCAAAACCAAGCACTTGAGCTCGGCATGTTGCTGACCCTGCCTGCCGCCATTGCCTTTGCAGCAGCAGGCGTGCCGCTGGTGACAGCACTGTTCCGCGGCGGGGCCTTTCAACCAGAAGATGCTGTCATTACCGGCACGACGCTGGGGATTATTGCTTTGGGCCTGCCCGCTTATGTGCTGGTGAAAGTGTTCACCCCCGGCTTTTTCGCGCGCGAAGACACCAAGACACCGCTGCGCATCGCCATTTGGGTGCTCGCGGCCAATATTGCGCTCAACTTTGCGCTGGTGCCGTTCTTTGGGCTTTATGGGCTGGCGGCGGCTCTGGCGCTGACAGCTTGGCTCAATTGCGCCATGCTCTATGTCACACTTCATAAGCGCGGACATTTAACAATTTCGTCGGACGTGGCCAACCGCGTAGGCCGGCAATTGCTGTGCGCGCTTGCCATGGGGGTCACGCTCTATGGCGTTAATCTGCTTATGGGACCCATGTTCAATGGCACCACAATTGAACGGATGGTGGCTTTAAGCACGCTCATTGGCTCTGGCGGTATCGTGTATTTCGGCCTTGGCTGGATGATTGGCGCGATTAATCGGGAAGATGTCATGATCTTGCTGCGCCGGCGCCGTCCTGACGCGACAACGACCGACTAGCCCCCTTGCGCTCAGCGGCCTGACAGGGCATCCGCCCGGTCCATAAGAATTTAACCGGGCAGGCGAGTCCAACCCTCTGCCCTAGCGAAAGAGATTATGATGCGCGTCGTATCCGGCATTCAGCCCACAGGCAGCCTTCACCTTGGCAATTATTTGGGCGCAATCCGCAATTGGGTGCGGATGCAGGATGAAGTTGCGGGCGATTGCCTTTACTTCTTAGCAGATTTGCACGCCATCAGCCTGCCGCATGACCCCAAGGAATTGGCGTCCAATACGCGCGAAATGGCAGCTGCGCTTGTTGCGTGCGGCATTGATACCGATCGGTCAATTCTGTTTAACCAAGCCCGCGTTCCTGCCCATGCAGAGCTGCAATGGCTGCTGAATGGCACGGCGCGCATGGGCTGGCTCAACCGGATGACGCAGTTTAAGGACAAGTCCGGCAAGAACCGCGAGGGCGCGTCCATTGCGCTCTTCACCTACCCTGTCCTTCAGGCAGCCGATGTGCTGCTCTATCAAGCAACGCACGTGCCCGTTGGCGAAGACCAAAAACAGCATTTGGAATTGGCGCGCGACATTGCGCAGAAGTTTAACAATGACTTCGCAACTGAAGAGGCCCCCATTTTCACCCTGCCCGACCCGATTATTCCCAAAAGCGGGGCGGCCCGGATTATGAGCCTGCGCGATGGCAGCGCCAAAATGTCTAAGTCTGATCCGTCTGATATGAGCCGCATCAACCTGACCGACGATGCCGACACCATCATGCAAAAAGTCCGCAAGGCAAAGACGGATCCGGAGCCCCTGCCCAGCTCTGCAGAAGGTTTGGAAGGGCGCCCAGAAGCGCTGAACTTGGTCGGCATTTACGCGACTATGGCAGAGGAAAGCGTGGATGCCGTGCTGGCCCGCTTTGGCGGCCAAGGCTTTGGCGCGTTTAAGCCCGCATTGGGGGAATTGCTGGTGGAAACGCTGCGGCCCATTATTGATCGGTTTAATGATCTGCGCACGGATACTGCGGCGCTCGATGCCATTTTGATTAAAGGGGCAGACCGCGCGGCAGCACTTGCGGCACCCACTTTGGCTGCCACGTATCAAGCGCTTGGGTTGCAACGATAAGGAACGCATGAGATACCGTTCAACCTTCATTCAGCACAGCTTAGGGATGATCGCTGAGCAGAATGGCCAACGGGTCTCCGTCATCCGAGGAATACGTCTATGTCGCGATTTGTGAATCTGTTGCGTGTTGCAGCTCCGGTGATGCTTCTTGGTCTGTCCGCCTGTGCGCAGAATTTCGATGCCCGCGTCAGCCGCTTTCAACAAATGCCAGCGCCGCAGGGGCAAAGCTTTACCGTCACATCTGATGATCCGCAGCTCAATGGCGGGTTAGAATTTGGCAGCTATGCCCAATTGGTTGCCGGCAAGCTGACTGGCCTTGGCTTCCGCCCGGCCGCCAGCGGCGAAGCGCCTGCCTTAGTCGTGAAAATGACCTATGGGGTTGACCGTGGCCGTGAAAAGGTGCGCAGCGTTCCCGGATCAACCTTCAATCGCTGTGTGGGCTATTATGATCCGTGGTGTGGCGGCTTTGGCTATTGGGGCCATGGCTGGCGTGGACGCTATTATGGCTATTATCCCGGCTTTTATGATCCCTTCCTCTTCGGCCCCGGCGGCCTGAATGACAGCATTGAAAGCTATACGGTGTTCACCAGCCAGCTGGATTTGCGGATTGAACGGGCGGGAACTGGCGAGCGCGTTTTTGAGGGCAAAGCGCAAGCCCAGTCCCTCAATAATAACTTAAGCTATCTCGTGCCCAATTTGGTTGAAGCCATGTTCACGGGCTTTCCCGGCAATAATGGTGAAACTGTGAAAATCACGGTGCCGCCGCCGCCCAAAAAGGCGCGCTAAGCCCGAACATCTCGGCAGAAAAAAGCCCGCCCCTGACACAGGAGCGGGCTTTTTCGTATCATCGAAGATGGACAACGACTTAGTCTAAATTGGGTCGCAGCCAACGCGTTGCCGTTTCCAAATCGACACCTCGGCGCGCTGCATAATCTTCCAACTGATCCTGCCCAATGCGGGCAACACCAAAATATTCGCTGTCCGGGTGGCCAAAGTAGAAGCCAGAAACCGCGGCTGTCGGCAGCATGGCAAAGCTTTCCGTCAACACAAGGCCAGCTGTGTCGCCCGCCTTTAGCAGATCAAACAAAATTGGCTTGTGGCTATGATCTGGACAGGCCGGATAGCCCGGCGCTGGACGAATGCCGCGATATTCTTCGCGGATCAAAGCCTCATTGGTCAATTGCTCGCCCGGCGCATAGGCCCACAGCGTGGTGCGCACATGCTGGTGGAGCCGCTCTGCAAAGGCTTCGGCAAACCGATCAGCCAAGGCCTTGAGCAGAATATCTTGATAATCATCATGCGCGGCTTTGAAGCGCGCAACATGCGCATCAATACCATGAATGCCAACAGCAAAGCCGCCCATCCAATCGCCATCAGGGCTAATGAAGTCCGCCAAGCACATATTGGCGCGATCACGGCTTTTGCGGATCTGCTGGCGCAAGAAGCTGAAGGTCACATGCCGTTCTTCTTCCGGCAGATGGACAACCACATCATCGCCATCGCGTGCGCACGGCCATAAGCCGACAACGCCCCGCGCCGTCAGCCATTTTTCAGCGATGATCGTGTCGAGCATCTTATTGGCATCGGCAAACAAGTTGCGCGCGCTTTCGCCGACAATGTCGTCCTCAAGAATGGCGGGATAGGTGCCATGCAATTCCCACGCGCGGAAGAAGGGTGTCCAATCAATCACCTCACGCAGGTCAGCGAGGCTCCACTCGTCAAACACATGCAGGCCCGGCTGGGCAGGCGGCGGCGCTTTATGGGCCATGTCTGCCACAAAGGCGTTGGCGCGCGCATCTGCCAGGCTCAACAGCACATTGGCTTCCTTGCCTGCCCGCACATCGCGGACATGCTGATACTCTGCCTCAATTCCCGCCACATAGCCATCGCGCTGCGTGTCCGACAGCAATTGCGAGGCCACACCTACAGCACGGCTGGCATCGAGCACATGGATGACGGGCCCATCATAGACTGGATCAATTTTAAGCGCAGTGTGAACCTTAGATGTCGTCGCCCCACCAATCAGCAGCGGAATATTAAAGCCCGCGCGCTGCATTTCCTCAGCGACGGTCACCATTTCATCGAGCGACGGCGTGATGAGGCCAGACAGGCCGATGATATCCGCGTCATGCTCTTTCGCCGCAGCCAAGATATTGGGCCATGGCACCATCACGCCCAAGTCAATGACTTCATAGCCATTACATTGCAGCACCACACCCACGATATTCTTGCCAATATCATGCACATCGCCCTTCACCGTTGCCATGATGATGCGGCCTTTGGCCTTTTGCCCCTCAGCCTTTTCTGCCTCGATAAAGGGAATAAGGTGGGCCACGGCCTTTTTCATCACGCGCGCGGATTTGACGACTTGGGGCAAGAACATTTTGCCCGAACCGAACAAATCCCCCACCACGTTCATCCCGTCCATCAACGGGCCTTCAATCACCTCAATCGGGCGGGTCGCTTGTTGACGCGCTTCTTCCGTATCTTCGACAATATAGGCGTCGATCCCTTTGACGAGGGCATGTTCCAGCCGCTTCGTCACATCCCAGCCGCGCCATTCTTCCGCGGCCTTTTCGGCCGCCGCATCCGTGCCCTTGAACCGCTCGGCTAGCGTAATCAGCCGCTCGGTTGCATCTGCACGGCGGTTGAGGATCACATCTTCACAAGCATCGCGCAATTCAGGGTCAATGGTGTCATAAACATCCAATTGCCCGGCATTAACAATGGCCATATCCATCCCTGCTGGGATGGCGTGGTAAAGGAATACGCTGTGCATCGCGCGGCGCACCGGCTCATTCCCGCGAAAGCTGAACGACAGGTTCGATAGCCCGCCCGAGATATGGACATAGGGGCAACGTGCCTTAATTTCCCGCGCTGCCTCAATGAAATCAACGCCGTAACCATTATGCTCTTCAATGCCCGTGGCAACGGCGAAGACATTGGGGTCAAAGATGATATCTTCGGGCGGAAAGCCGATCCCCGTCAGCAGCTTATAGGCGCGTTCGCAGATTTCGACCTTGCGATCTTTGGTATCCGCCTGGCCTTTTTCATCAAAGGCCATGATGACGACAGCTGCGCCATAGGCCATGCATTTGCGCGCCTGCGCCAGAAAGGCTTCTTCGCCTTCCTTCATGCTGATCGAATTCACAATGGGCTTGCCGGAAACGCATTTCAGGCCCGCTTCAATGACATCCCATTTCGAGCTGTCGATCATCACCGGTACGCGCGCAATATCAGGCTCGGCGGCGATCAGCTTCAAAAAGGTCGTCATCGCTTCAACAGCGTCGAGCAGACCTTCATCCATGTTCACGTCAATGATCTGCGCGCCATTTTCGACTTGCTGGCGCGCGACATCGACCGCCTTGGCATAATCACCCGCAAGGATCAGCTTTTTAAACGCGGCAGAGCCGGTCACATTGGTCCGCTCGCCCACATTGACGAAACGCGCACTGGCTTGAGTATCAGTCATTCGTATAAAACCTTGCAGGAGGCAGATCAGGCCGCAATTGTCATGGGCTCAAGCCCGGCGAGCCGTGTCATCACAGGGGGTTCAGGCAGACGACGCGGGGCAATGCCTGTCACCACCTTGTGCATTGCAGCGATATGGCCCGGGGTTGAGCCACAACAGCCGCCCAGAATATTTACCTGCCCGGCCTCTGCCCATTCGCGAACAAAGGCCGCTGTTTGTTCAGGCAGCTCATCATATTGACCCAATTCGTTGGGCAGGCCGGCATTGGGGTATACCATGATGAGCGTTTCCGCGATGCCCGCCAGCAGCTTCACATGCGGGCGCAACTGTTCCGCCCCGAAGGAACAATTAAGGCCAATCGTCACAGGCTTTGCGTGGCGGACTGCATACCAGAACGCCTCAACAGTATGGCCCGACAAGTTCCGGCCCGACAAATCGGTGAGTGTCATGGAAATCATCAGCGGCACATCCCGGCCCAGCGCGTCCTGCGCCTCGAGCACGGCCATAATCCCGGCTTTGGCGTTGAGCGTATCAAACACCGTCTCAATGAGGATGAAATCCGCCCCGCCTTCCAGCAAAGCATCAACTTGTTCGCGATACACGTTTTTCAGCGTATCAAAATCAATCTCGCGATAGCCCGGATCATTCACATCGGGCGAGAGCGACAATGTCTTGTTGGTTGGGCCAACAGCGCCTGCCACAAAGCGCGGACGACCATCTCGCGCTTCATATTCATCCGCCAGTCGCCGCGCGATCTGCGCATTGGCAATGTTCAAATCACGCACCAAATGCTCCGCGCCATAATCCGCTTGGCTGATCTGGGTAGAGCTGAAGGTGTTGGTCGAGATAATGTCGGACCCGGCATCGAGATAGCTGCGGGCAATTTTTTCAATCACATCAGGCCGTGTCAGCGCCAATATGTCGTTATTGCCCTTCTGGTCATGCGAGAGGCCAAGCTGGCCCGCATAATCGGCCTCGCTCAGGCCAAAGGTTTGGATCTGCGTGCCCCAGGCACCGTCCGTCATCAAAATACGCTTTTGGGCTTCGGCCAATAGCCGGGTGCGGGCAGACATGGATCAGGCTCCTTGCGGCCGCAGGCCCAGCAAATGACAAATGGCATAGCTGAGTTCGGCTCGGTTCAATGTGTAGAAATGGAAATTGCGCACGCCACCGGCATAGAGTTTACGGCACATTTCGGCAGCAATTGTGGCAGCAATCAGCTGGCGTGCAGCGGGATGATCATCCAGCCCCTCAAACAGCCGGTCCATCCAATCGGGAATAGTTGCGCCACAGGCGGCCGCGAATTTGCGCGCTTGGGCCACGTTGGAGACGGGCAAAATCCCCGGCACAATTTCTGCCTCAATGCCCGCTGCTGCTGCCGCATCGCAAAAGCGGAAAAACACTTCGGGCGAAAAGAAAAACTGGCTGATCGCGCGCGAGCCGCCTGCATCGAGCTTGCGCTTCAGATTGTCCAAATCAGACGCCGCAGAAGCCGCCTCAGGGTGTTTTTCAGGATAAGCCGCCACCGAAATTTCAAACGGCGCAATCTCGCGCAAGCCTGCCACCAATTCAGCCGCCGAGGCATAGCCTTGTGGGTGCGGCACAAAGGGCTGGCCCAATTCTGGCGGATCGCCACGCAGGGCCACAATATGACGCACGCCTGCATCCCAATAGCTTTGAGCGATTTCCGCAATTTCAGCCTTGCTAGCCGCCACGCAGGTCAGATGAGCCGCGGCAGGAATGCGGCTTTGTGAGGCAATGCGTGCAACAGTGGCATGCGTGCGTTCGCGCGTTGATCCACCTGCCCCATAGGTAACGGAAACAAACCGCGGCCCCAATGGCGCTAAGGTTTCAAAGCTTTGCCAGAGTTGCTCTTCCATTTTCTCCGATTTGGGAGGGAAGAATTCAAATGACACCTGCGCATCGCCTGCCAAATCGGCAAAAAGTGGCGCATCCAGCGCACGACGGGCTTCTTCCAAATCCGTTAACGACATGCTCATCCGCTTATCACCTGCAAAGTCTTTGCTTCCAGCCGACGCGCCAGCCAGAGTTTTACGGTCAGCGCGCTGCCCGCCAATTCATGTGTCTGCACCATCTGGAGGCCAGCTGCCCGGCACCAATGGGCAATTTGATCATCCGAGAAGCCAAGGCGGGCATGGGCATCCTGCGCCCGCAACTCCTCATGGCTGTGCGGCGCAAAATCTACAATCAGCAATCGGCCGCCGGGCGCCATGATCCGCGCCAATTCCAGTATCGCGGCTTCTGGCGCTGGCAGATAATGCAGCACTTGGTGCAGCAGCACCGTATCAACGATACCCGTGTCGAGCGGCAGGGCCATGATATCCCCTTGCCGCAATTCCCAGCCATCCACGCCCGTCACAGTCAGCTTGCCGCGCGCAACGCGCAACATTTCTGGGCTGCGGTCAATGCCAATGGCATGGCGGGCTTGGTTGCCAAACAGCTCAATCATCCGGCCCGTGCCTGTGCCAATATCCACCAGCGTGCCCAGCGTGTCGGCGCCCAACACGCGGCGCATTGCAGCTTCCACGTCCGCCTCAGGCACATGGAGCGAGCGTAAACTATCCCAATGGTCGGCATGGTCGGCAAAATAGCGTTCGGCAGCAGCGGCGCGATCGGCCCGAACGGCTGCCAAACGTGCGGCATCAGCAATGTGCCAATGGTCTTCACCCAAGGCTGAAATCCAAGCGTCAATTGCCTGAAATAATGGGCCGGTGACCAAATTGGGGCCAGGTGCAATAAACACCCAACTGCCTTCTTTGCGCCGTTCTGCAACGCCCGCATCACATAGAATTTTAATATGGCGCGAGACACGCGGTTGGCTTTGCGCCAGCACCTGTGCCAATTCTCCAACAGACAATTCCATCGTGCGCAATAATTGCACGATCCGCAGCCGGGTCGGGTCCGCCAACGCGCGGAAAATGTCGAGCATCTTGGCCATGATTTAAGGACATAAAGAATTCTTTATATCCGGTCAACGGCTTTGCGATAGGTTGCGCGCCCTGCCCTTTATTTCAGGCCCAGTTGGGCGATGCGAAAGGCAATTGCCAAGCCAAAATGGAAAGGTTACCTCTGCTGAACACCACGGGACATGGCTGTGCCATCCCGTGGCAAATGTTTAATTCCTTGCCTCATGTTTAAAGGGTGCCTCATGAAAAAGTCGATCCTCGTGCCAGTCATCCTCTTTGCGTCGCTTGGCCTTTCAGCCTGTGGCGGCAAGGCCGTGGATGATGCGTCCAATGCAGAAGTCGCGTTGAACGAAACCATGGAACCAGTGCTGAACGAGCCTGTTGAAGCCCTGCCTGTTGCTAATGAAGCTGTGGCCAACGCCACCAAGGACGTCGTGGCAGATGCAGCCGACAATGCAAAGGATGCGGCAAAAGCGGCCGCTGAAGCCGCTGCCAATCATATGTAAGGCAGCAATTTCGTTGGATTGCACAAGGGGCTGCCTCGCAAGAGCGCAGCCCTTTTTACGGGGGACTAAGACATGCAGACCACCCGGCCCATGCTTGCTCTGTTGCTACTAGCGCTGATGGCTGGGTGCGGCGGTGGAGATGTGCCTGATCCTGCCAGCCTGCCGCGCGATGAGGCGCAGGCGCTCAATGATGCATCTGCCATGCTCAACAGTCGGCAGGATGAAACGCCAGAGCTGCACAGCGCGCCCAGCCCATAGAAAAAGGGCCGAGGCTTAAAGCCCCGGCCCTCTTTAATATTTGCCTGAGCGTTGGACTTAGAAGTCCATACCACCCATGCCGCCACCCGGCATTGCCGGCATTGCGGGCTTATCTTCGGGCAGTTCGGCAATCGTGGCTTCGGTCGTGATCAACAGACCAGCGACTGAGGCCGCGTCTTGCAGCGCCGTACGGACAACCTTGGTCGGATCAATCACGCCCGCCTTCACCAGATTTTCATAGGTGTCGGTTGCAGCGTTAAAGCCCTGAGTTTCGTCATTTTCGCGCAGCAGGTTGCCAGCAACCACCGCACCATCATGACCGGCGTTCGACGCGATCTGACGGATCGGCGCTTCAATGGCCTTGCGGATGATGTCGATACCACGAGTCTGGTCGTCATTCGCGCCCTTCAGGCCTTCAAGAGCCTTAGTGGCATAGAGCAGCGCAGTGCCGCCGCCGGGAACAATGCCTTCTTCCACAGCCGCGCGAGTAGCGTGCAGCGCGTCATCAACGCGGTCCTTACGCTCCTTCACTTCGACTTCGGTAGCACCGCCAACCTTAATCACGGCAACGCCGCCAGCGAGCTTTGCCAGACGCTCTTGCAGCTTTTCACGATCATAATCGCTGGTCGTGATTTCAATCTGCTGACGAATGGCTTCGGTGCGCGCCTTGATGGCATCTGCTTCACCAGCACCGTCAACAATGGTCGTGTTGTCCTTGTCGATGGTGACGCGCTTGGCCTGACCGAGCATGCCAATGGTCACGCTTTCCAGCTTAATGCCGAGGTCTTCCGAAATCATTTCGCCCTTGGTCAGGATCGCAATGTCTTCGAGCATCGCCTTGCGACGATCGCCAAAGCCCGGTGCCTTCACAGCAGCAACCTTCAGGCCACCACGCAGCTTGTTAACCACCAGGGTCGCCAGCGCTTCGCCTTCAATGTCTTCT
>JACCEE011492136.1_pt1 | contig 22544 bp, 20 predicted proteins | sample 7449931 | NCBI WGS metagenome assembly JACCEE01 (sample SAMN15323457, study PRJNA562643) | freshwater metagenome | isolation source: river surface water | place: USA:Blue River Watershed | collected 2017-08-19 | reverse complement strand
GCCAGCCGCTCGCGCAGCAGCCGCGCTTCGCCCAAGCCATCACGCAACATGCCCAAATCGCGCGGTCCGCCACGGCCAGCGGCTAAGCGCCCAAGCGCCCGGCCAATATCAGGAAGGGCGCGCAAGCTGGTGCGAACATGATCACGCAGACTGCCGTGATCGGCAAACCAATTGACCAGATCAAGCCGATCTTCAATCGCACGGGCATCCATTAACGGCGCGGAAATATCAGCCGCCAAAAGCCGTGCCCCCGCCCCTGTTACCGTGCGATCAACGCTATCCAGCAAGCTCCCCGCGCGCGTGCCCCCTTGGGCGCGAACCAGTTCCAAACTGTCGCGCGTGGCGGCATCAATAAGCATATGGTCATTTGGCAGCCGCTGCACGGGCGGGGCCAGAAACGGCAGCGCCCCTTTGCCAACATGGTCCAAATAGCCAAGCAAACCCGCACACGCTGCAAGCTCTGCCTTGGAAAATGCACCAAAGCCGTCCAGCGTGGCCACGCCAAAAAGCGATTTCAGCCGCGCTTCGCCTTCTGCGGGTAAAAAGCTGCTGCGCCCCCGCTCTGTCACACCAGCCCCCAGGGCCTCAAGCGCGGCCCCTTCGGGCACAACAATTTCGGACGGGCCAAGCCGGGCAATTTCTGCTGCTATGCTGGGCAGCGGGACAGCCCCTGTCTCAAAACGGCCCGTTGAAATATCAGCGGCGGCAAAACCAATATCGTCCCCTTGCGGGGCAAGCGCCACCAACCAATTGGCACTGCGCGCCTCCAGCAACGCTTCTTCGGTCAGCGTGCCCGCCGTCACCACGCGGACAATGCCGCGTGCGACCAAAGATTTGGATCCACGGGCCTTGGCTTCGGCGGGCGTTTCAATCTGTTCGGCAATCGCCACGCGGAAGCCCGCTTTGATGAGCCGCGCCAAATAGCCTTCGGCCGCATGGACGGGCACGCCGCACATGGGCACGGGCTGGCCCTGATGTTCCCCGCGCGCCGTCAGCGCAATGTCCAACGCTTGGGCGGCTGCTTTGGCATCGTCAAAAAACAGCTCAAAAAAGTCACCCATGCGGTAAAAGAGCAGGCAGTCTCCCGCCTCCTCTTTGAGCGCCAGATATTGCGCCATCATGGGTGTGGCGCCCGTCGCGCCGGTCTGTGCCATAGCGAAGTGCGATAGCGGTTTTGCCAATTGGTGCAATCCCCGCTACCCGTAACGGCAAGAAGCGCCTAAGCGCGCAGCAAGACGTGATTAAAAAGGGAACCCAGACTGATGAGCGACTCCAAGGTACAATTTTCTGACCGTGAAGCGCTTCATTATCACGCAACGGGCCGCCCGGGAAAAATTGAGATTGTCGCCTCCAAGCCCATGGCAACTCAGCGCGATTTGAGCCTGGCCTATTCCCCCGGTGTTGCAGTTCCCGTCCAAGCCATCGCGGATGATCCCGCAACAGCCTATGATTATACCGCCAAGGGCAATTTGGTCGCGGTGATCTCAAACGGGACTGCCATTTTGGGCATGGGCAATTTAGGCGCGCTTGCCTCGAAGCCGGTGATGGAAGGCAAGGCAGTTCTCTTCAAACGCTTTGCCGATGTTGATTCGATCGACATTGAATTGAACACCGAAGACCCCGAAGCCTTTATCAACGCCGTCGCGCTGATGGAGCCGAGCTTTGGCGGCATTAATCTGGAAGATATTGCCGCCCCAGAATGCTTCATCATTGAGCAAGCCCTGAAAGAGCGGATGAAGATTCCGGTCATGCATGATGACCAGCATGGCACGGCAATCATCGCGGCAGCTGGCCTTATCAATGCGCTGCACCTGACGGGCAAAGACATTAAGCAGGTGCGCGTGGTGGTGAATGGCGCAGGCGCCTCTGCCATTGCGTGTACAGAACTGATCAAGGCCGTTGGCGTGCCGCATGACAATGTCATCATGTGCGATTCCAAAGGTGTGATTTATCAGGGCCGAACTGAAGGCATGAACCAGTGGAAATCTGCGCATGCCGTGATCACGGATCGGCGGACGCTGACGGAGGCCATGGAGGGCGCCGACATATTCCTTGGCCTGTCCGTCAAAGATGCGGTCACGCCAGATATGGTCCGGTCTATGGGGGCCCATCCAATTATTTTTGCGATGGCCAATCCTGATCCCGAAATTACACCGCCGGCCGCCAAGGCCGTTCGCCCGGATGCCATTGTTGCCACAGGCCGGTCGGATTACCCCAACCAAGTCAATAATGTGCTGGGCTTTCCTTTCATCTTCCGCGGCGCGCTGGATGTGCGCGCAACGGCAATTAACGATGCGATGAAAATTGCAGCCGCCCGCGCCCTAGCCGAATTGGCGCGCCAGCAAGTGCCTGAAGAAGTGGCCGCAGCCTATGGCGGCACCACGCCCAGCTTTGGCCCTGACTATATTATTCCAGCACCTTTTGACCCGCGTTTGATGGAAATTGTGCCCGCAGCCGTCGCCCAAGCGGCAATGGACACAGGCGTTGCCACACGCCCCATTCTCGACATGGCCGAATATCGCAACTCGCTGCGTGCGCGGATGAACCCAACGACCTCGGTTCTGACGATGGCCTATGAAAATGCCCGCGCACATCCCAAGCGCGTGGTGTTTGCCGAGGCTGAAGAAGAAGTTGTGCTGCGCGCAGCCATTGCCTTTCGCGATGGCGGCTGCGGCACGCCTGTCCTGGTGGGGCGCGACAATGTGCGTGATAAGCTGGCGGCGCTTGGCGTTGAAAATCCGGACAGCTTTGAATTGCACAATAGCCGCAACTCGCCGCTGGTGCCCAAGATGGTCGATATTTTGTATGAACGGCTGCAGCGCCGCGGCTATTTGCGCCGCGATTGTGAACGGCTCGTCAATCAGGATCGCAACGTCTTTTCATCGCTTCTCCTGAAAATGGGCGAAGCTGATGCTGTCATTACGGGCGTCACGCGCGGCTTTGGCCAGACGCTGCGTGAAGTGCGCCGCGTGATTGATCCCGCCCAAGGCATGACGCCTTTTGGGATGCACATTTTGGTGGGCCAGCACCACACGGTGTTCATGGCCGATACCACAGTCAATGAACGGCCCTCAGCCGAGGAATTGGCCGATATTGCCGAAGCCAGTGCCGCTGTTGCGCGGCGCATGGGGCATGAGCCGCGCGTGGCCTTTCTCTCATATTCCACCTTTGGCAATCCGCGCGGGACATGGCTTGATCCGCTGCGCGAAGCTGTCAGCATCCTCGATCAACGCGGTGTCAGCTTTGAATATGAGGGCGAAATGGCCCCGGATGTGGCGTTGAACCCCCGCCTGGCTGCAGCCTATCCGTTTAGCCGCCTCTCAGGGCCGGCCAATGTGCTTATCATGCCAGGCCTGCAAGCGGCCAATATCTCGGCAAAGTTGCTGCGCGAACTGGGTGGCGACTCAGTGATTGGGCCGTTCTTGGTGGGCATGGAAAAGCCGGTGCAGGTGGCCCCCATGGTGTCGACAGCCTCAGAATTGGTGACGCTGGCGGTTCTCGCCGCAAGCGGCATCGCTCGCTAATCTTTCAGCATGTAGCCCAGTTGCACGGCGCGACTGGGCTTATGCGCCGAGGCGCTGAAAAAGCTTAGTTGGGATTGTCCGTCGTGCCGGGGGACTCACCCAGCGCGCCGACTTGGCCAATATTGCCAAACAGCTCTTCAAAGAAGCTGCGGTCGCGGCCCAAAGTCTTGGTTTTCTTGGACGAAGGAGAGATTTTGGCAATGTCTTCCATGCCGCGGCGGTCCACTGTTGCGACATTGCCCGCCTCATCAAAGCTGACGCGCAACACCATCTGGTCGCTCGCTTTGGGCGTATTAAACGCATATTGGCGCGTGTTGCGGGCGAAATAATAATAATCTTTCGCGCCAAATTGGCTCACCCAAGTGGGGCGGCCCAAAGTTTTTTCAACCGAATCGCGATTATCAACGCCGGGCTGAATGGCATCAACCAGCGTCATATCAGCAATAAAGCCCTGATGGCCGGCCAGCCGCGTGCAGGCCGTGGACGACAGCCCAATGGCCACCAAGACCAAAGCAGTTGCGAATTTGCGGTTCATGCACGACGACCTTTCCATAATGCGACCTTGCCTCTTGCTGAACAGGCCGCAACCCCCAATATGCCGGGAGCCGATGAACAACAAGCCAGTTGGGACAAATGGATGGCCTTTGGATTTTTAAAACGACTTTTTGCCCGGGATGAAGGGCGCGATGCGCTGTCCCCGCTCTATCGCGCCGTCATTGCTGAAGCGCGCACGCCCGATTGGTATCAAAAAGGCAATGTGGCCGATACAATGGATGGCCGCTTTGAAATGGTCGCCGCAGTTACGGCGCTCACCCTCTTGCGGCTCGACGCAGAAGGTGAGCCGGGCCGTGTGCCTGCGGTGATGCTAACCGAAATTTTTGTTGACGATATGGATGGCCAGCTGCGCCAAGAAGGCATTGGCGACATTGTGGTTGGCAAGCATATTGGCAAGATGATGGCATCGCTGGGTGGGCGGATGGACGCCTATCGCGCCGGCCTTGACGGTGGGGATCTTGAGGCCGCCTTGATCCGCAATCTCTATCGCACCGAAGATCCGGGGAAAAAGCCACTCGCCTTTACAGCGGCACGGCTGCGTGATCTGTGGGCGCGGCTTTGTGCAACGCCGCTTGATGCCCTTTTGGCTGGCACAATAACGGACCCCAAAAAATGACCCCGGAATTTTCCCGCCCCTATAAGCTCGACACGCTTGGCCAGCCGCGCACTGTTAACATCAGCGCAGAGGCGGCAGAGCGCACGGCGCTGGCCGACCGATTTGCGCTGCAAGCGCTTGACCGGCTTGAGGCGCGCGCCACGCTGAGCACAAGCGCACAAGGGATTGAAGTGGCCGGGCATTTACGGGCTGACGCTGTGCAAGCCTGTGTCGTGACAGGAGATCCTGTCCCCGCGCGCATTGACCAAGAATTTACGGTGCGCTTCGTGCCCGAAACCACGCCAGACGCCGATGAAATTGAACTCAGCGCGGAGGACTGTGACATTATGGAGCATGACGGCCAGCAGATCGATTTGGGCGAGGCCGTAGCCCAAAGCTTGGGGCTAGCGCTGGACCCTTATCCCCGCAGTGCCAATGCGGAAGCACGGCTGCGCGAGGCGGGCGTAAAATCAGAAGAAGAGGCAGGCCCTTTTGGCGCGCTGGCCGCGCTGAAGGACAAGCTCCAGGGAAAATAAACGCGTCTAGCGCGTGAGCAAAAACACTGCGTGTTCCGCACGCAAATTCGCCGCGCCCGCGCTGATCAGCTTTTCCCCGCGCAAAAACCATTGGCCCTCAATGCGAATGCCGCGTTCCGCAATGTAACTGCGGAAATCATCAATGGTGACATGGTGAATATTGGGCGTGTCATACCAACGGGCAGGCAATTGCTTGGTCACGGGCATGGTCCCCCCAAACATCAGGGCCATGCGGATGCGCCATTGGGCAAAATTGGGGAAAGAGACAAAGGCCATGCGCCCAATGCGCAGCAATTGATCCATCACCAAATCAGGCCGCATGGTGGTTTGCAGCGTTTGCGAGAGAATGGCGTAATCAAAAGCGGCATCTGGATAATCCGCCAAATCCGTATCCGCATTGCCCTGAATGACCGACAAGCCCCGCGCCACACAGGCGGTCACATTATCGCGGTCGAGCTCCATACCGCGGGCATCAGCTTGTTTTTGATCGCGCAGGGCCGCCATCAAAGCGCCGTCGCCACAGCCAATATCGAGCACGCGGCTGGCAGGCGCAATTTCCCGCGCGATAATTGCAAGGTCAGGCCGCAACACCATTACAGACCCCCAGCTGACAAAAAGCCATCCACTACACGGTCCAGCTCTGGCACATCGAGGAGGAAGCTATCATGCCCGAAGGGGGCAGAAAGCTCCATAAAGCTGACTGGCGCGCCGCCTGCATTCAAGGCGTGGACAATGTTGCGCGATTCCGACGTTGGGTAGAGCCAATCGGTATCAAAGCTCACCACGCAAAAGCGCGTGGCAGACCCGCGAAACGCATTGGCCAAATGCCCGCCATGGTCTTCAGCCAGATCAAAATAATCCATGGCGCGCGTGATATAGAGATAAGAATTGGCATCAAAGCGGCCCGTGAAGCTGAGGCCCTGATAGCGCAAATAGCTTTCCACTTGGAAATCCGCATCAAAGCCAAAGGTCTTGCTTGACCGATCTTGCAGACGGCGGCCGAATTTTTCGGTCAATCCAAGCTCAGACAAATAGGTGATGTGCGCGGCCATACGCGCCACTGCCAGGCCAGCATCGGGCGCTTTGCCATCATGATAATAATCGCCGCCGCGCCAATTGGGGTCGGCCATAATGGCTTGGCGGCCAACCTCATGAAACGCAATATTCTGGGCAGAATGACGGGCAGTGGAGGCAATAACCAAGGCGGCCCGCACTCGCCTGGGATAGGTGGCGGCCCAAGTCAGCGCCTGCATGCCGCCCATTGAGCCGCCGACCACGGCGTAAAGCGCATCAATGCCCAAATGGTCGAGCAACATGGCTTGCGCCCGCACCATGTCGCGAATGGTGATGACGGGAAAGCGCATGGCATAAGGCTGGCCATCCGGCCCAAGCGATTCTGGCCCGGACGAGCCCATGCAGCTGCCAATCACATTGGGGCAGATGACACAGAAGCGATTGGTATCAATGGGCTTGCCGGGGCCAACCATGCGCGTCCACCAGCCGGGCTTGCCCGTAATCGGGTGCGTTGAGGCAACGTGCTGATCCCCTGTCAGGGCGTGACACAGCAGAATCACATTGCTGGCATCTGCATTCAGCGTGCCATAGGTTTCATAGGCAATATCAACAGGCGCAAGCACGCCGCCGCCATCGAGCGCCAGCGGCTCGGCAAGCGTTAATTTACGATCAAGGCCAAAACGCGTGTCTGCCATGGCGTGGGGCTAGGGGCGGCAGGCGGGCATTGTCAACCAATCCCATGCGTGAGCGTGGTTTGACCGACATTCCCTGCCCGTCTAAGGCGCAGGACATGACTGGACCCACACCAAAGCCCTGGATCATGGATATTGCCCCTTATGTTCCGGGCAAATCCAAAACAGATGACGGCCGCGTTGTTGCCAAGCTGTCGTCAAACGAAAACCCATTGGGCACAAGTGAACAGGCGCGGGCCGCCTTTTTGCGCCATGCTGGCGATTTAGAACGCTATCCTGATGCGGGTGCAACCGCGCTGCGCGCGGCATTGGCATCCGCGCATGGCCTTGACCCAGACCGGATTATCTATGGCACGGGGTCTGATGAAGTGCTGCATTTGGCGGCTGGCGCTTTTGCCGGGCCGGGCGATGAAATTATTTTCATGAAGTACGGCTTTGCCGTTTATGAAATTGCGACCCGCCGCGTCGGGGCCACCCCCATTATCGTACCTGATGCCGATTATGCGACCGATGTGGACGCCATCTTGGCGCATGTCACGGATAAGACGCGGATCATCTTCATTGCCAACCCCAATAACCCAACGGGCACCTATTGCCCGCGGGCAGAAATTGCCCGGCTCCATGCCGCACTGCCCAGCCATGTGCTGTTGGTGCTGGACCATGCCTATGCGGAATATCTGACGCCTGACGAAGATGATGGCGGGCTAGAGCTGGCCAAAACAGCGGCCAATGTTCTTGTCACGCGGACCTTTTCGAAAATTTATGGGCTGGCGTCTGAACGTGTGGGCTGGGGCTATGCCAGCCCAGCCATTATTGATGCCATGCACCGCATTCGTGCGCCCTTTAGCTTTTCCATTGCCGCGCATGCCGCGGCCATTGCCGCTGTTGCGGACACGGATTTTGTTGCCCAAAGCCGGGCGCATAATGCCCAGTGGCGGGCGTGGTTTGCCAATGAAATTGCCAAGCTTGGCAATGCTGGGCTGCGCGCCATTCCCAGCAAGGCGAATTTCCAACTGGTGATTTTTGAAGGCGCGGTCAGCGCCGAGACAGCCTATCATGGCCTGATGGACCGCGGCTATATTGTCCGTTGGCTGCCCGGCCAAGGGCTAGGCCAGGGCTTGCGGATTACCATTGGGACTGAGGCCGAAACCCGCGGCGTGATTGCAGCCTTGCGCGAGATAACAGGGGCAGGCGCCTAATGGCTGAGACACCGCCTTTTGCGCATGTCGCGATTATCGGGCTGGGGCTGATTGGCTCTTCCATTGCCCGCGCGGTGCGCGCCGCCATGCCCGAGGTGGAGCTGTCTGGCTTTGATGCCAATGCCGAAAGCCGAGCCGCAGCCCGCACGCTGGGGCTGGCCGATCGCATTGCTGAGAGTGGGGCAGAGGCCGTCACCAACGCGGATCTGGTTATTTTCTGCGTGCCTGTGGGCGCAATGGGCCCAGCGGCGGCCGAGTTGCGCCATGGCCTAAAACCCAGCGCGCTCATCAGCGATGTCGGCTCGTCCAAAGCCAATGTGCTGGCAGAGTTGCAAGCCGCCCTGCCTGACCATGCCATTCTGCCTGCCCACCCCGTGGCGGGCACGGAACGCAGTGGGCCTGATGCCGGCTTTGCAAGCTTGTTCCAAAATCGCTGGTGCATCCTGACCCCGCCCGAAACGGCCGCGCCAGACCATGTCGATCAGCTGACACGCTTCTGGCAAGCGCTGGGGGCCAATGTTGAAATCATGGATCCACAGCATCATGATTTGGTGTTGGCGGTGACCAGCCATTTGCCGCACCTGATTGCCTATACCATTGTCGGCACCGCCTCTGATCTGGAATCTGTGACGCGCAGCGAAGTCATTAAATATTCGGCAGGCGGCTTTCGGGATTTTACGCGCATTGCCGCGTCTGACCCGACGATGTGGCGGGACGTTTTCTTGTCCAACAAGGATGCTGTTCTGGAAATGCTGCAGCGTTTTTCAGAAGATTTGACGGCACTGCAACGCGCGATCCGCTGGGGCGATGGCGATGCGCTGTTTGATTTGTTCAGCCGCACGCGCGCCATTCGTCGCAGCATTATTGAAGAAGGCCAAGATGATGCTCGGCCCGATTTTGGACGGTCAGGCAGCTAAAATTCTGCGTCTTTCGGCTTAGCTGTTGAGTGCGTTAATTGCCTTATGGACACGCGCCTCAATGTCTTCGCGCGGGAGACCGGGGGGAATTTCTGCCCCCACGCTCAACGTCACAATGCCGGGCCGTTTCACAAAGCCGCGTGGCCATAATTTGCCGCTATCCAAGGCAACGGGAATGACGGGCAAGCCCAAAATCTTATACAGACCAGCAAGGCCCGCGCGCAGCTCTGGCTGTTCGCCATGGGGCACACGCGTGCCTTCTGGAAAAAGAATAATCGGTCGGCCCGAGGCTTTGGCGCGTTTGGCCTCGGCAATCATCCGGCGCATGGCAGCAGCCCCGGCATCCCGATCCACGCCAATGGATCCATGCGCCCGCGCCGCATGGCCCCAGCCAAAAATATCCAGCAATTCCTGCTTCATCACGACAACAGGGCGGCGGAACAGCGCCAATGTCTCAACGGTTTCATACATGGATTCATGTTTGAAAACATAAAGCGCCTGCCGATCATCCAGCGTACCAATCACCTGGGTGCGAATGCCCAAAATGAAGCGCGCACAAAAGCGATGCCACAAAGCCCAGCGGCGGGCGCCAAAAATAGTCGCGCGCTCGCCAAAGGGCACAAGCGCCCAAGCAAGCCCAACCACGGGCACGCTGCCCAAATAAAAAATCAGCGTGAACAAAAGCGAGCGGACAAGGGCAATCATGCTGCGTGCCCTAACTCAAGTGCCACGGCCCGCGCCAGCAGCTTGTTATATTCTTTGAACAATTGGAGCAGGCTGAAATCCCCTGCCACCGCATCACCCACAATCTCGACATCGTCGCCCACGCTGTGCGCCAGTTCCAGCTGGGCGCGGCGCAAATGCCAATCACTGGTGACCAACCGGACGGACCGAAACTGATGCGCCTTAATCCAGCGGGCCGTTTCGCGCGCATTGGAAATTGTATCAATTGACGCCTTGTCGAGATCAATACAGCAGCGCGATAAATGGCGGGGCACATTCATCGCGACTTCGAGTTCGCGGCGGCGCACACTGGCATCAACGCCAGACACCAGCAGCCGCTTGGCAGCGCCTTTTTCCAAAATATCGAGCCCGCGTTGAAACCGCCCGGGCGCGCCCGTCAGCACCACCACGGCATCGGTGCGTATATCTGCCGAGGCTGGCCGCGGCAGAAACACGGCAAACCCAATAAGCCCCAGAAACCAGAGCAAGAAAGACAAAGCGATGAGCCGACGGATCATAGCATATGCCTTAGCGCCGCCAGCACGGTGAGGCGAGCCGCAAGCATCGCCATCAGCGCCGTTGCCAAGGGCAGGGCCAGCAATGCCAGCCAGCCGATAGCGCCCAAGCCCAATGATCCCAGCAATTCTGATCCCATGGCCGTAAATCTATAGCCCAAAAGCAAAATTGCCAAAGAGCCCGCAAAAAGGCCAAGGCTGGCGCCAAAAAGCGCGTCTAAACCCAAGCGACGTTGAAACAACCGGGCAATTTGCGGATCACTGGCGCCCAACAAGTGCATCACCTCAATTGTGGCGCGATGGGTGTTGAGCGCACTGCGCGCGGCCAGCACAATGATGGCACAACAAGCAGCCGCCATCAGCAGCACCAAAAGGCCCGCTAGCCACACCAAGCTGCCCATCACCCCCACCAGCGGGCCAAGCCATTGGCCATGCGGCTCTAACCGAGCAGAAGGAGCCAAATCTGCCACGGCCTGCCTCAAACGCGGCAGGGTTTGGGGCTTAGTGGGATCCAGCACCACATCAATCATCATGGGCACGGGCAAATCAGCATCGAGCCCCGCCTTGCCAAACCATGGCTCTAACAGGGCCGTTACCTCTGCTGTGCTGACACGCTGGAACGAGCGGACACCGTCTTGGCCCGCCAAATAGCGCTCCAGCGCATCGGCTTGTTTAGCCCGGCGGATGGGGTTAGCCTCCACCAGCTGCAGCGTCACCCGCCCCGCTAAATCCGCATCCAGCCCCGCAGCCCCACGCGACAGCGCAATCCCCATGGCAGCGGCCAGCACAGTCAGAAAAATCATGACTGCAATCACCCAGGGCATGGGGCCCGCCATCCGCCCTTCGGGAAAGAGCTGCGCTTCGGCAGGCGGCAAATCTGGCAGCGAGAACCGCATCAGCGCACACCCACAGGATCAACCAACCGCCCCTGATCGAGACGCAGCATCTGGCCATGGTCAAGCGCCGTTAGCAACTGCACATCATGTGTCGCGACAATAACAGTTGTGCCCAATTGGTTCAGCGCCTCAAACAAGCGCAACAAGCGCAGCGCCATATCTGGATCGACATTGCCCGTTGGCTCATCCGCAATCAGCACATCTGGCCGGGTGATGACGGCCCGGGCAATGGCAACGCGTTGCTGTTCTCCCCCCGAAAGTGTTTGCGGCAAAGCATCCGTCCGGGCGCCCAGCCCAACCCAGGTGAGAATTTCCGTAACCGGCTGGCCAATGGCAGCTTCATCTTGGCCCGCCACGCGCAACGGCAGGGCGACATTCTCAAAAATCGACAGATGCGGGATCAGCCGAAAATCTTGAAACACAACGCCAATGCGCTGGCGATAGGCTGGCAGCTTATCACGCGCCATCGTGACCATATCATCCCCAAAGAGGCGCACGACGCCGCGGCTGGGGCGCTGGGCCAAATAGAGAAGTTTTAAAAGCGATGTCTTACCAGCGCCAGACGGCCCAGTGAGAAAATAAAACCCGCCGCGATCGAGCGAGAAACTAAGGTCGGAAAGTGTTTCCGAGGCATTCCCGTATCTTAGGCCCACATTTTCAAACTGGATGATGTGCGTCATGCGTCCAGCGACACCTTGCGAGCTGAAGAATATGCGTATTTGTAGAACAGGCGCTGGCCGTGATCCAGCCTTGATTGCACGCAGCGCCTCTTGCCACATAGGGCCATTCAGTGCTTAGAGACGAGCGACACGCCAGTTTGAGGGGCTGAATTCCACAATGATCCTGTCTTGTCCTGCCTGCCATACGCGTTATCTTGTTCCAGATACCGCGATCTCAGGCGCCGGCCGCCAGGTTCGCTGCGCCTCATGCCGGCATAGCTGGTTCCAACCGGGGCCCGAAGCGCCCCCGGCGCCCGCAGCAGAGCTGCCCCTGCCGCCACCCGGCCCAATCGCCGCGCCTCTCCCGCCCCTGCCCGCGCTTGGCAAAACGCGGATGGACAGCGCCTTCGAGGCAGACTTTGCCAGTTCGGACGCGCGGGTCGCAGCGCCCGACACTGCGCCTCACGCGCGCGAAGGCCACCTCCGCCGCTTATGGCGCAACCCAACCGCGCGCCTGACAAGCGCCGCTGTTGTCTTAGCTTTGCTGCTCATTGGCGGCATTGGGGCCTTATATTATTTCGGTCTGCCCCAGCAATTGGCGTTTTTGCAGGCAAAAAATGGCCGCGCCTCCGTTCCCTTGTTGCTCGAGGTCCAGCGCCGGCCTGAACGCCGCATCTTAGAAAGCGGCAATGAGCTATTTGCTGTTTCGGGCCGGATCGTAAACCCGACCAGCGATGACCAATCTGTTCCCGATATTCGAGCCGAATTGCGCGATGCCCAAGGCAAGGTCGTCTATGGCTGGACGATCACGCCGCCTCGGCGCAGCATTGAAGCCAAAAGCGTGATGGAGTTTAATTCGGCTGAGGTGAATGTGCCGCGCGGGGCAAAAGAGCTGAATCTGAGCTTCTAAACCTTAAAAAAGCTGCGTCCTGTTGAGATCGGCGAAAGCCATTGCCCCCAGCCTAAGCCTCTGCTAGAGGCGCGCCCTGTTGTTTGCCCGGTACAGGTTTCTGTCACGGCAAATTGGCAGAAAAATGTGCGGTCGTGGCGGAACTGGTAGACGCGCAACGTTGAGGTCGTTGTGGGCGAAAGCCCGTGGAAGTTCGAGTCTTCTCGACCGCACCATTTACCTCTGGGGTCCTCTCCCAGAGACACAAAACCCGCTGGAAGCTGGGCCACAAGGCCCCGTTTCAGGCGGGTTTTTTGCTGGAAAGCTCGGTCACTATGCTTGGTAGGCGCTGGCAATCGCGGTCTTAAGGCAGGCAAGCGAGAAGGGCTTTTGAACAATGATGGCATTGGGCACCTGTTCCCGCACCCGGGCCGCATCCCCCGTGACATAGATGTGCCGCACAAAGCCAGTGCGCGTGATTTCTTGAATGGCCTCTATCCCACTGCCTGTCGTCAAGCCTGCATCCACCAGAATAAGGTCGGGATGGTGCCTGGCGGCATCCGCCACAGCTTCGTCATAGGTGCACGACACAGCACAAACGGACCCGCCAATTTGAGTCAGCAGCTCTGAGAGGCAAAGCGCAATAATTGCATCGTCTTCGACAATCATGATGCGCAATGATGAAATCATAGCTGCTCCATTGCTGGGAATGTCATGAGGGGCTTTCATCCCAGCCTATCAATATTAAGCGCTTTACGCCTTTTCGGACAAAAAGATCTTCTAACTTAAAACAACCAAATAAAGCTGCCCAACACCGCGCGCTATGTGCTAAGATTTTGGCACAGGCTGTATTCCCAAGAATTCGGCACTTGGCGAAGGAGCCCAAAATCAATGGTCATGGGAGCTCGGGCGGATAATCGGCTGGACCTGTCTGACCAAAGTGGCGCAAATGCTGGGGCAGCCTATCCCATTGTCGCAATCGGCGCGTCGGCGGGCGGACTTGATGCCATTGCGAAGCTGCTCGACAAGCTGAACGGCGTCAGCGGCATTGCCTTTCTCCTCGTTCAACATCTCGACCCCACACATGAGAGCCTTTTGGTCGACTTGTTGACGCGTCACACAAAAATGACCGTGGTTCAGGCCATGGATGGCCTCGAGATCCTGCCAGACCATCTCTACATCATCCCGCCGGGGCGATATTTGTCAGTCCAATCAAATATGCTGCGCGTGTCAGAGCCGGATGCGCGTCATGGCGCCCGGCTGCCATTCGATGCGCTGCTCAATTCGCTTGCCTCCAGCTTTGGTGCGCGGGCAGCCTGCGTTATTCTCACTGGCACGGGGACAGATGGCAGTTTGGCACTGGCTGGCTTTAAAGACCGGGGTGGCCACATCATTGTCCAAGACCCGCGCGAAGCAGAGTTTGATGGCATGCCGAAAAACGCCATTCAAACGGGCTTGGTGGATGAAATCTTGCCCCTCGCGAAAATTCCCCACGCCATTAAACGATTTGCAGAGGCGCGGCGCGGCCCTGCCAAAACACGCGGTACAGGCGCGGGCAAGGCGATCGGCCTGGCCGACATTATTGCCTATTTGCGGGACACCACCCCGCATGACTTTCGCCAGTATAAAGCAGGTACGCTCAGCCGACGCGTTGCCCGCAGAATGGATTTGACGGGAATAAAGGCCGGCGATTTTCCTGCCTATCTTGCGTTGATGGAAAGCGACCCGGCCGAAACAAAACGGCTGATCAGCGATCTCCTGATTAATGTGACGAGCTTCTTTCGAGACCAGCATGTGTTTGACTATCTTGAAACCGAAGTCGTGCCCAAGATGCTGGCGAATTTGGCGCAAGATGAACCGCTGCGGATTTGGGTGGCGGGCTGCAGCACGGGCGAAGAAGCCTATTCTTTGGCCATGATCTGTCATGATGCGATGACGGCATTTGGCCGTGAAGTTAAACTCCAGATTTTTGCCTCAGACTTAGATGGGGATGCCATTTCTACGGCGCGCGAGGGGTTTTACCCCGCCTCTGTTGCCGCCGATATGACGGCTGACCGGCTGGCCCGTTATTTCATAAAAGATGACGGCGGATATCGCGCCTGCCAAAGCTTGCGAAATGATATTGTGTTTACAGTTCAGGATTTGCTGACGGATCCTCCTTTTTCGAGGATCAACCTCATCTCCTGCCGCAATCTGATGATCTATCTAAAACCCGACGCACAAGCGAAGGTCATTAGCTTATTTGACTTTGCCCTGCGCGATGAGGGAGTGCTGCTGCTTGGAACGTCTGAAACAGTCCCAAAATCGGACAATCGCTTCACACTCGTCGCAAAGGCAGAGCGGATCTACCACCATGTCGCAAAGCGCCGAGGCGCCAGCCGCGGCTTTCCGATGCGTTTTGGGCCGGCGGATCTTAAGGCGGGCGGAGCAACAGTCCTTACCCCGTCACGCCAAGCAAGCCTTTCAGAATTGTGTCGACGTGCCGTCCTTGAAAATCATGCCCCTGCCGCAATTTTGGCCGACCAAAACGGGCAATGCCTCTATTCCCTTGGGCCAACTGACCGCTATTTGCGTGTGGTTCCCGGCTATCCCTCGCTTGACTTGCTGGCCATGGCAACGCCCGTTGTCCGCACGAAATTGCGCCAGGCGCTCAAGCAGGTTTCCAAAACAAGCCCGCATGTGTCCACCAGCCGAAGCCGATTGACGCGAGATGGCAAGACCTTTTGGTTTACGATCCATGTCCATTATGTCGACTATGAAGAGACAGCCTTATCGCTTGTTTGCTTTTTAGAAGAGGCGCAGCCGGAAGAATTGGGCACGCCTGTGCGGTCGCGCGGCGAAACGGCCCGCATTGCAGAGCTGGAGCGAGAGCTGGAAGAAACGCAGCGCGAATTACAAGCGACCACCCAAGCGCAGGAAATTGCCGCCCAAGAGCAAAAGGCCATTAATGAGGAAGCGCTTTCGGCCAATGAAGAATTTCAATCCACCAATGAAGAGCTGTTAACCTCGAAGGAGGAATTACAGTCGCTGAATGAAGAGCTGACGGCACTCAACAGCCAGTTGCAAGAAAGCCTCGATCGGCAGCGGACGACGGCAGATGATTTGGAGAACGTCCTTTATACAACAAATATGGCGACGCTTTTTCTCGATCGCGACTTAAAGATTCGCTTCTTCACTCCAGCAACTCGATCTTTGTTCAATTTGATCCCCGGCGATATTGGCCGCCCGATGGCCGATCTGCACCCGCTTTCAAGCGATGCAAATTTGCTGGACGATGCCGATATCGTTTTGAAGCAACAAACAACAATTGAGCGCGAACTGCAGACGGCCGATGGCACATGGTTTGTCCGCCGTATCTTGCCTTATAGTGCGCATGACAGCAGCGTTGAGGGCGTTGTCATTACCTTCCAGAATATTACCGATCGCAAAAAAGCACTCGAAGCTGTTGAGCTTGGGCGGCAACAGGCCGAACGGGCAAATATTGCCAAATCCCGCTTCTTGGCCTCAGCCAGCCATGATTTGCGGCAGCCCTTGCAATCGCTGCGCTTGATTCAAGAATTATTGGCCATGACAGTGGCAGATGAAAAATCGATCCGGCTTGTCGAACGGCTCGACGCCACACTGGCGACAATGGGCGAAATGCTCGACGTGCTTTTGGATATCAACCAGATTGAAGCCGGCATTATTGCGCCCAAGCCGGAGCGCTTCCCAATTAACATGATCCTCACGCGGTTGAGTGAGGAATGTCAGATTGCAGCCCAAGCGCGCGATGTGACCTTGCACTTTGTGTCCAGCACCAAATGGGTTGAAAGCGACCCCCATTTGCTTGAGCAGATGGTGCGCAACATTTTGTCCAATGCGATAAAATATACTGCGCACGGCAAAATCCTAATTGGGTGCCGGCCACGCGGCGGCCTGGTGCGCATTGAAATATGGGATACCGGATTGGGCATCGCCGAAGACCAACTCGAAGCGATTTTTGAAGAATTTCACCAGGTCAACAATTCCGCACGTGAGCGGAGCCAAGGCTTGGGACTGGGCCTGTCGATTGTTCAACGCCTTGCCCAATTGCTCAACCACCCGGTGCAAGTGCGGTCTTCCCTCGGCAAAGGCTCGATCTTTTCAATTGATGTGCCCGCCACGCCCCATGTCACGCCGCAGGTGGCGCGTCCAAAGCGAAGCGAAAAGGCAGCGCCCCTGCGCCAATTGGCCCCAGGCCACAAAGTCTTGCTGATTGAAGACGATCCTGATGTTCTGGCGCTTCTTGATCAATTGCTGACCCGCAAAGGCAGCATCGTGCGCACCGCGATTGACGCCCGATCTGCTGAACAGCTGGTTGGAACTGAGGGATTTCGGCCAGACATCATCATTGCAGATCATAATTTGCCAGGCGAAGTTACGGGGCTCGATTCCGTCAGCGCCTTGCGCACCTTGATTGGCCAAGATGTGCCAAGCATCATTCTGACAGGTGATATTACAGCGGCGACTCTGTCGGACATTGCGTCTCAAAAATGCGTCCATCTGAATAAGCCCGTCAAATCGAGCGCATTATTGGCCGAAATGACAAAGCTGCTTCAGGCCAAAACAGCAGAATAGCGCCCAAGCGGCGACGCGTGTCTATCAGGGCTGCATTAGCGCCGGACAGTCTCAAACAAATCAATTAGTTCGTTAAATTTCACGCGCTGCTCCTCCGCATCGCCAGAGGCAATGGCCTCGCGCACGCAGCACGCGGCATGGCTTTTCAAAACGGAGCTTTCAACTTTGGCCAGCGCGGCGCGCACAGCCTGAATTTGATGCAGAATATCGATGCAATAGCGATCATCAGCCACCATCTGCGCAACGCCGCGCACTTGGCCTTCAATGCGGCGCAATCGATTCACTGTGGATGCCTTGTCCTTTGGCATAAGCCTGCCCTCTTGAAATACCCATGGGGGGTATCTTAAATAAGGTGCATCAAATAGGATGCAAGCCATGCGTGACAGCACAAGACTTTCACGGCGGTCCTTGATGAAAGGACTGGGCCTTGGGGCTGCTTTTGCGGCGACCCCCGCTTGGGCGCGCGGCCATAATATGAAGCGCCACAGCAGCACCCCCATTCGCTTGGGCTTTGATGAAGTGCGCGGCACAGAAATTAATCTGGCCGTGGGGGCGGGGGAGCGGATTGTGCAGGGCCGCCGGGGCCATGGTGTTGCCGTGAACGGCACAGTGCCCGGGCCGCTGATCCGGCTGCGCGAGGGCCAGTCTGTCCAGTTGAACGTGACCAATAATTTGGACGAAGACACCTCAATCCACTGGCATGGGCTGTTGGTGCCGTTTCAATATGATGGCGTGCCGGGCGTGAGCTTTCCGGGTATCAAGCCGCACGAAACATTCCGCTATGAATTCCCCATTCGCCAGTCGGGCACCTATTGGTATCACAGCCATTCAGGCATGCAGGAACAATCGGGCCATTATGGGCCGCTGATTATTGATCCCGCAGGCCCCGAGCCTATGGCCTATGACCGGGACTATATTCTCCTGCTGAGTGAATTTACCCCGCTGCACCCGCATTTCATTATGAGCCGATTGCGCACGGGCGAAGGCTATTTCAGCCGACAATTGTCGAGCTGGACTGACGGCTATCCGATGACTGGGGCCGAACGGCGCATGTGGGCGCAGATGCGCATGATGGCAACTGACATCGCCGATGTCAGCGCGCCAACCTATACCTATCTCGCCAATGGACGCGGGCCAAAAGAGGGGCTGGAATATCTGTTCCGCGCGGGTGAGCGCATTCGCCTGCGGATCATCAATGGCTCGGCCATGACCTTCTTCAACATCCGCATCCCCGGCCTGCCAATGACGGTGATCGCAGCAGATGGCCAGAATGTGCATCCAGTGGACGTTGATGAATTGCAGATTGCGACGGCCGAAACCTATGACGTGCTGATTGAGCCGGGCCGGGCTGAGGCTTATGCGATTGTGTGCGAATCCATGGATCGATCTGGCATGGCGCTGGCCATGTTGGCCAGCCAGCCGGGCGCCCGCGCCGAAGTGCCTGCCTTACGAGACCCGCCTTTGCTGACCATGGCCGATATGGGGATGAACCATGGCGACGCTGGTCATGGATCGCATAAGGGCGGCGGGGCACACAGCATGAAGGGCATGAGCATGCGCGACACCGCCTTGCTGCCGCCCGATGTTAAAATTGGCCCAGGGCTGGACATGGTGTCGATGGCGCCCGTCGATAAAACGGGCGATCCGGGGCTGGGCCTGCGCGATGTGCCGCACCGTGTGCTGACATATCGCATGTTGCGCGCGCTGGAGCCGAATACGGATAGCCGCGAACCGTCACGCCTGTTGGAACTACACCTCACGGGCAATATGGAACGCTATATGTGGTCCTTCGATGGCAAGATGTACCACGCCGTAGACGATGCGCCGATCCGCTTTGCGTGGAATGAACGTGTCCGCGTAAAGCTGGTCAATAATACAATGATGGCCCACCCCATTCATTTGCACGGCATGTTTTTTGAAGTGGTCAATGGCCAACCCCCTGCCCAGCAACCCCGCAAAAATGTGCTGGTGGTTCAACCGGGGGCGAGTGCAACCTTTGACCTGACTGCCAATGAACCGGGCGACTGGTCCTTCCATTGCCATCTGCTCTATCACATGCACGCCGGGATGATGCAGGTGGTGACAGTGGCTGGACCGGGAGAGAAGTGATGGTCCTTCAGGCCACCAGACACGCTTTGGCGCTCAGCGCTCTTTTGCTCACCACGCCCAGCCTTGCACAACAGGCGCCCCATGCGGGGCAGATGGACCATGGGGACCATTCAGCCCATGCCAACCATGCCAACCATGCCAACCATGCAGGCCATGGCCAACCCGCCAGTGACCCATCCCCCGGCCCAACCATGGAAACGCCCCCGCCCCCCGAAGCGGGCAGCGGCCCGCCGCGCGCAGCCGACGCAATTTGGGGCGCAGACGTGATGCGGGCGGCGCGCAAAAAAGAGCATGGCGCCCATGGCAATTTTGCGACCTTGTGGGTGCAAGTGGATCGCCTCGAAACACAGCTGCGCCAAGGCGGGGATGGCTATTTGTGGGATGTGCAAGGCTATTATGGCAGCCCGACCAGTCGGCTTTGGATCAAGAGCGAGGGCGAAGGCAGCTTTGGCGAGAAAATGGACGATGCCGAAGTGCAGGCCCTGTGGTCAAAGGCCGTTGCCCCCTATTGGGATGTGCAACTGGGCGCCCGCCAAGATGTGGCTGGCCATGGCGGCACCCATGCTGTCTTGGGCGTGCAGGGTCTGGCCCCTTATTTCTTTGAAGTCGATGCGGCAGCCTTTTTATCGCATCGCGGGGATCTTACCGCACGCGTCGAAGCTGAGCTTGACCAGCGGATCACCCAACAGCTTGTTTTGCAGCCGCGCGCCGAAGTGAATTTGGCAGCCCAAAATAATCGCCAGCTTGGCATTGGCGCGGGGATCAACAAGGTCGAATTGGGGGTCCGGTTGCGCTATGAATTTAAGCGCGAATTTGCCCCATATATAGGGGTTGAGCAAAGCTGGCATTTGGGCAACAGCGCCACATTCGCTCGCGCCAAAGGGGAAGACCCGCATCAGACGGCTCTGGTTGTCGGCATTCGCTTTTGGTTTTGAGAAAAAGGATATCTCGCATGAAAGCTTCTTATTCTGCTCTGATTGCAGCCGCCTTGGCCTGTGCGGCATCTTTCCCCGCCGCGGCGCATACGCGCGTGGTGGCATCGGCCCCAGCGCAAGGCGCGCATGTCGCTGCACCACGGACTTTGTCGCTTAGCTTTAGCGAGCCCCTATTGGTGCCAACGGCCGCCGTTGCTGTGGTGATGACTGCCATGCCTGGCATGCCAGACCATGGGGATATGTTTATCCGCAATTTCACACAGACATGGTCCGACAATAATCGCAAGCTGACGCTAACGCTTAAAAAGCCATTGCAAACGGGCACCTATGATATTCGCTGGCAGGCCGCAGGGGCCGATGGGCATCGCATGTCAGGCAAAGTCACTTTCACGGTGAAGTGACCTGAAATTTGGACGCGCTTATCGGCCCGATCCTGCGGTTCCTTCACTATGCGCTGCTCATGGGACTATTTGGCCTCACAGCGTTTCGGCTGATCGGGCTGAAGGCAGAGGTGGCAGCTGGCCTGCCCGACTATCGCTGGCGGCTTACGCCAGCGGCCATTGCCGCGCCCATCCTGTCTTGTGCCCTCATGCTCGTGCTGATGGGCGAGATGATGGACACCCCCCTGACTGCACTAGATTGGCCCACAGTTAAGATATTGGCCACACAAACGTCGATGGGCTGGGCCTTTTTGCTGCGTGTCTTGACCTTGGTGGTGGCAGGTCTGGCGCTCGCGCTGTTGCCGCTCCACACCAAAACGCTGAGCGGCGTCGCTGGCCTCTATGCCGTGGCACTAACGACATTGGTCTGGAGCGGCCATGCCGCGGCCACACAGGGTAATCTGGGCCTGATACACCGGGCCAATGATGCCATTCATTTGCTTACGACCAGCCTATGGATGGGGGCCATTGGCACCTTTTTATGGCTTGCCATCCGCGCCTATCGGGCACCTGAGACCCTGCCCCCTGCCGTGGTGATCAACGCCCTACGGGCTTTTGCGCCACTTGGCCTTGGCCTTGTGGTCCTCGCTTTTGGGACGGGGCTGGTGAATGCCGAATTAATCTTTGGCCTCGCGCAGATCGCGGCTGTCAGCACTGGGACTTATGGCCAGCTTCTCGCGGTAAAAATTGCTCTGGTGGCGGCCATGTTGGGCTGTGCCGCGTTTAATGCATGGTCGGTGCGGCAGGGCAGGCGCCCGGCCGAGAGGCACGAATTGGGGCTAAGCATTTATCTGCGCGCCAGCCTGTCGCTCGAATTTGGTCTTTTGCTCCTCGCCCTTGCTTTCGTTGCATGGTTGGGGACAATGATGCCCATGGCCGCCTAATTGGCCATCCCCAAAAAGGCAGAAAGGGCTGGAGCAATGCAGCGTAAGACAAGAGCCGGCAAAGCACTCGCGTTGATAACCGCAGGCCTGTTGGTGATCGGCGCGCATCCCGCCCCCCATGGGCCAAGTGCACCCGCCCCGGCTTCGGCCAACGTGCCACCCCGCACGAGCACAGCGGCTGACATTGTGGATGGCTTTCACGCGGCGCTGAAGCGGGGGGACACAGCAGCTGCCCTTTTGCTGCTCGACGAGACTCTTCTTGTCTTTGAATCCGGCGAAGTTGAGCGGGATCGGGCGGAATATGCAGCTCACCATTTACAGGCGGATGCGGCCTTTAGTGCGGCAGTCACGCGCAGCATTGAGCAGCGCAGCGAACGGCTGAGCAAAGATATGGCCGTGATATCCACTATAGAAAATGTGACAGGCACCTATGGCACGCGCCCGATAAACAACCGGTCTTTGGAAACCATGGTGTTGAAAAAAGGCCCTGCGGGCTGGCGCATTGTCCACATCCACTGGTCATCCGCGCGCTTAAAATCGAACTGAGAAGGCGGCCTTACTGTGGCGCGCGCCAGATGGGCAGGCCAGCTTAGGGGAATATAGTCAGCACAATATAGGCGCCGAAAATGGCGAGGTGGACGGCCCCATGCAGCATGGTCGTCCGCCCACGGGCTAAGGACAGAGCGGCAACAAATAATGTGAGGGCCAGCAGCACAATCCCTTTGCCATCAAGCCCAAGTGTCAACGGCAAGCCCAACCAAAAGCTAACAATGGCAACGGCAGGGATGGTCAGACCAATGGTGGCAAGCGCAGAGCCCAAAGCAAGGTTCAAGCTGGTTTGCAGCCGGTTGGCGTGCGCAGCCCGG